>OKVR01000013.1_pt1 | contig 213328 bp, 173 predicted proteins | sample 1606891 | NCBI WGS metagenome assembly OKVR01 (sample SAMN03281011, study PRJEB24777) | human gut metagenome | isolation source: fecal sample PR176 from 1 month old male Indian infant, caesarean delivered... | place: Singapore | collected 2006-01-13 | reverse complement strand
CTCCCAACCTCGTTGCGGCGCGGCTGCGCCTCTGGCACTTCAACAACATTGTCGCAGCCCCGACCCGCGGTCACGAGCGGGGGCTCCTGTCGTTTCCGTGCCCCTGGATTGGGTCATAGTGTCTGACTATCCTCAACCTATACTGTTTTATTTTTCTATGAATGGCGGTTCTGAAAATGCCTAAGCGTTCTGGCTTGTATACCGTTCCTTTTGAGTTTGATTTGCTTTCGTTTGGTGAGGCTGTTGGGCTGGCTGCTGATACGGGGCGGATTTCTGGGGATGCTGGTCCTCTGCTCGAGACGGTTGTCGATATTCTCGATGAGCTGGGGCGTCCGGATGAGTATTTCGATTGCATTCAGGTTGCCGGCACCAATGGCAAAACTTCGACCACGCGTTTTTCGGCTGCCATCCTTCGTGGTGAGGGGCTCAAGACCGCGCTTTATACGTCGCCGCAGCTTGTGCACTATCCCGAGCGCATGGAGGTCGATGGGCGCGTTGTGAGCGATGAGGCGTTTGCCCGTGGCGTTTCTGCCGCTGTTGAGGCGGGACGTCGCGTGAATGCGCATCGTGTGGCGGCGGGGGAGCGCGCCTATACCATCACGCCGTTTGACCTGCTGACGGCTGCCGCGCTTGTCGTGTTTGCCGAGGCTGCGGTGGATGTTGCCGTGCTCGAGGTCGGCATGGGCGGCCGTTGGGACGCCACGAGTGCGACCGATCCCGTGGCCGTCGCCATTACGGGTATTGGACTCGACCATACGAAGGTCCTTGGCGACACGCTCGAGGCCATTGCGGGGGAGAAGGCTGCGGTTATTAAGCCTGGGCGCCTGGTTGTTTTGGGCGAGGGCACGCATGAGCCGAGCGTTCAGCGCGTGATGGATGCCCGTTGCCGTGAGTGCGGCGTTGTGCCGCTCGTTGTGAGCCATACGACGACCAAACTTCCGGCACACGTGGGCGATACGGTGGAGTTTAGCTGCACCACGCCGCGCGCGATCTATACGTCGAGTATGGTCAAGCCGGCGTATCAGCCGCAGAATGCCGCGTGCGCGATTATGCTGTGCGAGGGGTATCTGGGCCGCGAGCTCGACCACGATGCGCTCGACGCTTCGCTTGCGGGCTGCCCCACGCCGGGTCGCTTTGATGTGCTGGGAACCGATCCACTCAAGCTGATCGACGCCTGCCATAATCCCCAGAGCTGCGAGAACTTTGTGAGCGCCTTGGATGAGATCGATCCGTGCGTAGAGAATCGCCCCACGCTGCTGTGCGCCGCGCTGGCCGACAAGGACGTGGCGGGCATCGTCGACGTGCTGATTCCAGCCTTCCCGCGCGTGGTCGTGACTCAGACCGATTCCGATCGCGCCCTGCCGGCGGAGGAGCTCGCCGCCCTGGTGGACGCCGATAAGCTCGCGGGTGTGTATCCCAGCGTATCCGAGGCTCTCGCAGCCCTCGATGCCGCGGGCGAGCCCTTCGTAGCAGCCGGCACCATCACCCTGGCCGGCGAAGTAGCGGGGCTGCTCCGTTAACCCATCCCCACATCAGTTGCGGTGAAAACGGACTGTTTTACAAGCAAGAAGCCTCAAACAGTCCGTATATCACCGCAACTCAAAAGCAGTCAATTTGGGACGGGGCTTTTTGGCTGCCCTGTGCCCCGAGTTGACTCGCTTGCCACGAAATGGGCCTATCTACTACGTTTTACCGACTACCCCCGACCACACCGAGAATTGCGAAATGAAAACCGCAGGTAAAGGGCTTGCCATTTTTAAAAAAGACCCGCATGGTCGACCCATGCGGGATAAACGTAGTAGATGGCCCGTTTTCGTGGCGCGGCGTTAGCGGAATGTGCCAAAGGGGCTGTCCCTTTGGCACATTGGTTAGTCTAGGCGGACTGGGTCGTGGGGGTAGGCGTTGAGAATCTCGACGCCGTTCTCGGTCACCAGGGCGAGGTCCTCGATGCGGACGCCGGTTCGGCCGGGGAGGTAGATGCCCGGCTCGATGGAGAACGTCATGCCCGGCTCTACGACCTGCTCGTTGACGAGCGAGACGTCGCCCGGCTCGTGGTCCTGTAGACCGATCGAGTGACCCAGGCGATGCGTGAAGTATTCGCCGTAGCCCGCGTCTTCAATCACATCGCGTGCGGCGCGGTCCAGGTCGCACATGCGCACGCCCGGTGCGATGAGCGCTTCGGCGGCCTCGTTGGCGCGGCGCACGATGTCGTAGATGCGTGCCGTCTCCTCGTTCGGCTCGCCCCAAAAGAACGTGCGCGTCATGTCCGAGCAATAGTTGCAGCGGCGTCCGCCAATGTCGAACAGCACCACGTCGCCGCGTTTAAGCTCGGTATCGTCGGGCTCGTGATGCGGGTCGCCGGCGTTGGCGCCAAAGCTCACGATGGGCGGAAAGCTAAAGCCCTCGCAGCCGTGCTTGCGATACAGACCGAGCATCTGATCGGCAATCTCGCGCTCCGTTACACCCTCGTGGACGAGCTTGATGGCATCGGCCATCACGGCGTCGTTGGCGGCCGAGGACACGCGCATGAGCTCCTGCTCGGCGGCATCCTTGTAGGTGCGTGCGGCGGTGACGGCAAAATCGCCCAGGAAAAACTCGCTGGCGGCGTGGCGCTCCATGAGCGGCATCAAAAAGCCGGAACGCATGACGGTGTCGATGCCGAGCGGTTTGGTCGGATCGACCTCGCGAGCGATGGCGTCGGCCACGACATCGGTATCGGTGTGATAGGCGACGCGGGCATTGTCGTACTCGGGCAGTTGATGCAGTGCGTTGACCAGGATCACCGGCTCGGCATCGCGCACGAGCAGCACGCCGCAAAAACGCTCGAACATATCGGCATAAAAGCCGGTCAGGTAATAGATCGACCATGGGTCGTTTACGAGCAGCTGTGCGCCGGGGTGCTGAGCCTCGAGCGTATCGAGCACGCGCGCCACGCGCTGGTCATCGACATGTGCCATGAAACATCCTTTCGCTAGGCTGCCACCATGGTATCCCAAGCCCGGCACATAGGGACGCTCCTTTTATGCCGGCACTTCGGGACACTCCTTGGCATGACCAGCCTAGCAAGCGTGCGGGCAAAAGTAGCTAAAAGAGTCCCGTCCTTAGTTAGCTGCTTAGGCGGGGTCGATGTCCATGCTGGCGATGAGGTCGATGCCCGTGTTGAGGAGGTTCTCCAGCACGACGTCGCCCATGCGGATGGGGGCGTTGACGACTAGGCCACGGATGAGGTTCATGGCTTGGGCGTGGAGTGCCAGCGGGATGGCATCGGCGGTGCGCACGGGCAGCAGAGCCTCATCGCCGCCGGATACGGCAACGGTGGTGGTGAGCACGCGCATGGGACAGGTGAGCTCCTGATGCGCGAATTTATCACCGCGCGGGCAGTTGTTGCCGGTTACGGAGCGCACTTCCACCACGGCGCCATTGGCGTCGCGTTCCGCCTTTACGGTCAGAAGGCATTCGGATGGGCAGGTCGTGCAGTTGAACTGCAGCGTTTCGATTGCGTTATCGCTCATAGTTTATGCCTCTTCGATGGGATCGACGGATAGGACAATCTCGCTGGCACCCAAGTCGAGCGCTTGTTTGATGGCCTTTGTCGGCAGCGGGAAGCTTTCCATAACGCTCGGCTTAAACGCGCGGACCTTGCCGGCGAACAGCTCCTCGTCGCCTGCCAGAATGCGCACGCAGGCGGCGTCGACGGGTCGGCGTACGCGGAAGTTGAGCTTGGTAAGCGCCACGGCCGTAATTCGTCCCGGCAGTGCGTAGCCCGCAATGCCGGCAGGGGAGACGGTGAGCTCGCAGTCCGCAGCGACGCCCGCGCCGGTTTCCAGCGCGTGCGCCGCTGCAGCTGCGCCAGCCCTCTCGGACTCGGTCGTCACGTTGTCGGCCAGGTCGTGCACGTGCAGCACGTTGCCGCAGGCAAAGATGCCTGGTACGCCCGTCTGCAGGCTCTGGTCCACCACGGCGCCTCGCGTGCGCGGGTCAAGCTCTACACCCGCGGCAACCGAAAGCTCGTTCTCGGGAATCAATCCCACCGAAAGCAGCAGTGTGTCACACGGAACAACGCGCTCGGTCCCCGGAATGGGCGCTAGGCGCTCGTCGACCTGGCTCACCTCGACGGCTTCCACGCGGTCGTGCCCGATCACGCGCGTGACGGTGGTGGACAGGTGCAGCGGAATGCCAAAGTCGTCCAGGCAGTTCTTAACATTGCGGCGCAGACCGTTGGCGTACGGCATAAGCTCGTACACGCCCTCGACGGAAATCCCCTCGAGCGTGCAGCGGCGTGCCATGATGAGCCCGATGTCACCCGAGCCCAAAATGACGGCGCGCGAGCCGGGTTTGAGGTTTTCGATATTGATGTATCGCTGCGCCAGGCCGGCCGTAAACACGCCGGCGGGTCGGCTGCCGGGAATCTTGATCTCGCTACGGGTGCGCTCGCGGCAACCCATGGCAAGGACGACCGCGCGCCCGGTGAGCTGCAGCATGCCGGCAGGGCTCATGAGCATGACGGTGTGGACCGCGGCTTCTTCCGTAGGCTCGCCCGAATCAATCCCAATCACCATGTTGTTCAGGAACAGCGCAATGTCGGTCGAGTGCACCTGGTCGATAAAGCGCTGCGCGTACTCGGGACCGGTGAGCTCCTGCTTAAAGTGCGACAGGCCAAAGCCGGGGTGGATGCATTGGCGGAGGATGCCGCCCAGGTGCTGCTCGCGCTCCACGATGGCCACGTGCGCGCCTGCCTTTTGCGCGGCAAGCGCGGCCGCCATGCCGGCGGGGCCGCCTCCGATGACGACCACGTCGAAGGCCTGCGTTGCTACCGACGCTGCGGCTCCGGCCTCCGCGCGTTCGTCGCACATATCAAACGTCGCCATCCTAGCGCACCCCCTTCAAAGGTCCCTCAACGAGCCACGAGCCAGTGTCCTCCAGCGGCACCTCGCTGGGGTCGCAGTCCAGCTCTCGGGCAAGAATCGCCACCACACGGCTCTGGCAAAAACCACTCTGGCACCGACCCATGCCGGCGCGGCAGCGGCGCTTGACGCCCTCGACCGAAACCGCTCCCGGTTGGCGTCGAATCGCGGCAACGATCTCTGCCTCGGGCACCGTTTCGCAGCGGCAGACGATCTGTCCCCATGCGGGGTCGGACTCGATCAGCTCTTCCTTGCGCGCAAGCGGTGCGCGGTCAAAGTCGTCCGGGGCGCGGCGAATCGGGTTCCAGTCCGCCCGCTCGTGCAGCTTCACACCCGCATCGAGCATCACGTGCTCCATGCGCTCGGCAATGGCCGGCGCGCTTGCCACACCTGGCGACTGAATGCCCGCCGCCTGGAAAAGCCTCGGCACCACGGCCGACTGTCCAATAAAAAAGTCGTTCGTTCCCTGAATGACCGGACGTCCGCCGGCAAATGCGCGCACCACGCGGCGCGTATCAAGATCGGGCACCAGCTTGCGCGCGCCGCTCAGCAGCGCGTTCACATCGTTCGCATAGGTCTGCGTGTCGCCCGACTCGCGCACGGCGGCCGTGGCGGTGATCACGGTGTTGCCGTGCACGGTACCCGTCACGATAACGCCCTTCGACACCGGCGTCGGTACGGGGTAGAGCGGCATGAGCGTGCGCGGCTCCTTGTCTAGCACCACGATGTTGCCCTGACGCCAGACCATCTGGAACTCCTCGGCGCCCGCCATATGCGAGATGTCGGCGGCGCCGTTGCCCGCGGCGTTGATCAGGTAGCGGCAGCGCACGTTGCCAACGGGGGTCGCCAGCGTAAAGCGCGCGACTCCGTCATCTAAGCCCGCAACTTCAATCGCTTCCACCGGCGCGGACCGCATAAACGTTACCCCGTTGGCCACGGCGTTCTCCAACGCGGCGATGGCCACCTCAAACGGGTCGACAAAGCCCGTCGAGGGGCACCACAACGCGCACGTAGCGTCGGCACTGGCGCGCGGCTCTAATTCGTGGATGCGGTCGGGTCCGACGATCGACAGCTCGGGCACGCCGTTGGCCAGACCGTTGCACCGTAGCTGCTCCAGATGCGCGCGGTCCTCGTCGTTAAAGCCCAACACCATCGACCCGGTGCGGCAGAACAAAAAGCCGAGCTCCTGCGACCACGTACCGTACAACTCGCAGCCACGGGCGTTGACCTGCGCCTTTACGGTGCCCGGTGCCGGATCGTAGCCGGCGTGCACCAGGCCGCCGTTGGCCTTCGACGCGCCCATCGCGATATCGTTGGCCGCCTCGACCACGCAAATGGACAGGTCAAACCGCGCGAGCTGCCGCGCGATGGCGCACCCGGTAATGCCCGCGCCGACAATCGCGATATCAAACGTTTCTGTCACAGTGCCTCCCAGACGAGTTGACAGGCTGTCAATAAGACTATCCTACGGTCTGCACACCCCCAGAGCGGCGGCAATGCGGCGAACAGCCCCGCAACACCCGCCAACGGCAGACGAGGGGAGACCCGGCAACGTCGACAACCTCGTCTGCCGGCTACCACGTTGAAGTTATGTCTCGATCTGTAACATCTAGACCCGAATTCCGCTCCCACCTGTTGCAGATTGAGATGTTTGTGTCCGCGCCAGCCCCGGACCCAGCCGTAGTCCCATATAAACAAACCCCGTGGTAAACTTGACCGGACTGTAAATAATCCGAAAGGTACACCCCAATGTCCAAGTACATTTCCGAGCTCATGTCGCCGCAGCTTATGGGCGTCGTCTATGCTTTCGTTGGCTTTGTCATCGCCCTGTATGTGCTGTCGGTCGTCTATGTGTTTATCGACGCTCGCCGCCGCGGCGCCAGCGCCTACGTGGCATGGGGCATCATCGCCCTCATCCCGTTTGTGGGCCTCATCGCCTACCTGGTCCTGCGCCCGCACTCCTACGCGTCCGACCGCGAGGAGCAGGAACTGGACATGGCCCTGCGCGAGCGCCAGCTTGCCCAGTACGGCACCTGCCCGCAGTGCGGCGCGCCCATCGAGAAGGACTTCGTCGTCTGCCCGGTGTGCGATACCCAGGTTCGCAACGTATGTCCCAGCTGCCATCGCCCGCTCGATGCGCACTGGAAGGTCTGCCCTTACTGCCGAACTCGCATCCAGTAACGCATCCATCGCCGGGCCGGCCGCAAGCTACGGGCACCGCGCGCCACGCGCAAGCCACGCGCGCCCCGCAGTCCCACCCCGCACGATGAAGCATGCGTAGAAAATCGCCCGCCGTGCCATTAAGGTGCGGCGGGCGCTTGTATACCAAGGCAACCTGCCTATAATGATGCAAGTTAAAACGCCGAGCGCATCGCACGCACTTGCATCAGGCATCCGAGAGGAGAAAACATACCCATGAAGGCACTCTACAATGACGGTTCGGTGGCCGAGCTCCCGCAGGACGAGGTCACGCACGTCATCCGCCACTCCGCCGCGCACATCATGGCGCAGGCCATCAAGCGCCTGTACCCCGAGGCCGACTTTGCCTACGGCCCCGCGACCGACAACGGCTTCTACTACGACGTCGACCTGCCCGAGGGCGTCAAGATCAGCGAGGACGACTTCCCCGCGATCGAGGCCGAGATGAAGAAGATCGTCAAGGAGAACCTCAAGTTCTCCGTGTACGAAAAGCCTCGCGCCGAGGCCATCGCCCTTATGGAGGAGCGCGGCGAGAAGTACAAGGTCGAGCACATCGGCGACCTGGACGACGACGCCCGCATCACCTTCTACCAGCAGGGCGACTACATCGACATGTGCGTCGGCCCCCACATCTGCTACACCAAGGCCCTCAAGGCCTTTAAGCTCACCGGCGTCTCGGGCGCATATTGGAAGGGCGACAAGGACAACAAGATGCTCACCCGCATCAACGGCGTCGCCTTTGCCACCAAGGAAGAGCTCGACGAGCACATGCACATGCTGGAGGAGGCCAAGAAGCGCGACCACCGCAAGATCGGCCGTGAGATGGACCTCTTTATGATGCGCGACGAGGCCCCCGGCTTCCCGTTCTTCCTGCCCAACGGCATGATCCTTAAGAACACGCTGCTGGACTACTGGCGCGAGATCCACCACAAGGCCGGCTACGTGGAGATCTCCACGCCGCTCATTATGAACAAGCAGCTGTGGAAGACCTCGGGCCACTGGGACCACTACAAGGACAACATGTACTCCACCGTCATCGACGACGAAGAGTACTGCATTAAGCCCATGAACTGCCCGGGCGGCGTGCTGGTGTACGCCTCCAAGCCGCACTCCTACCGCGAGCTGCCCATTCGCGCCGGCGAGATTGGCCTGGTTCACCGCCACGAGCTGCGCGGCGCCCTGCACGGTCTGTTCCGCGTGCGCTGCTTTAACCAGGACGACGCCCACCTGTTTGTGCGTCCCGACCAGCTGACCGACGAGATCGTGGGCGTGGTCAACCTCATCGACTCCGTGTACCAGAAGTTTGGCTTTAAGTACCACGTTGAGCTTTCCACTCGCCCCGAGGACTCCATGGGTTCGGACGAGGACTGGGCTCGCGCCGAGGAAGGCCTGCGCACCGCTCTTGAACAGCTGCACATGGACTACGAGGTCAACGAGGGCGACGGCGCCTTCTACGGCCCTAAGATCGACTTCCACCTGGAGGACTCGCTCGGCCGAACCTGGCAGTGCGGTACCGTCCAGCTCGACTTCCAGATGCCGCTTAACTTTGACCTGGAGTACGTGGACGCCGACGGCACCAAGAAGCGCCCCATCATGCTGCATCGCGTGTGCTTTGGTTCCATCGAGCGCTTCATCGGCATTCTGATTGAGCACTTTGCGGGTAAGTTCCCCACCTGGCTGGCTCCCGTGCAGGTCAAGGCGCTTCCCGTCTCCGAGAAGAGCCGCGACTACGCCCACGAGGTGTGCGCCAAGCTGGAGGAGGCCGGCATCCGCGTGGTCTGCGACGACCGCGACGAGAAGATTGGCTACAAGATCCGCGAGGCTCGCAGCATCGACCGCGTGCCCTACATGCTCATCCTGGGCGAGAAGGAGGTCGAGGCCGGCAACATTTCCGTCCGCGATCGTTCCAACGAGACCGTTCAGATGAGCGTTGACGAGTTTGTTGCCAAGGTGCTCGAGGAGATTCGTACGCGCGCCTAAGGTAACCCAACAGAAACAACGAAAGGCGATCGTCCACAAAGGGCGGTCGCCTTTTTTTATGCCAAAACGAACAAAAGCCGCTGGTTGAGCGGCTTTTTTGTTGCACAAAAAGGTACAGGTTTTTGTATCTTTCGACACGAGCCATTATACAAGCAATTAGTTTGCGTTTGGGCAGATTACGCAAAATGTACTGCCCGCAGCCACATCTCCATAGCCCTCTACAAAAACCTGTACTTTTGCGACTGCGCCTAGCTGCGAGCGAGAAGCTGTTCTAAACGCCCCGGCATTTGCGTGTGTCGCAAAGCCAAAAAAGGGGGCGAGAACATGGAGCAGACGGCGCGGCGGCAGGAGCAGCTGCCGGGCGCATTCAACGGCGCAACTAGCAACAGCCAGCACGGCCGCGTCCGCTGGTATCTGGTTCACACCCCCAACGGTAAAGAGCGCGAGACCTGCGAAAAGGTCCGCCGCATTATCCCGCACGAGCTGATGCAGGACGCTTTTGTGATGCAAAAGGAGTTCTGGTTTAAGCGGGACGGCGCCTGGTCGCTCCAAACCAAACCCATGTACAAGGATTATTTCTTCGTCGCCACGCACGATGCCGCAGCGCTCGATAGGGCTTTGGCCCAACTGAGCTTTGGCTGCCGAATCGCCGGCAGTAGGGAGCGGGCGTACATGCCCATGCCGGACGATGCACAGGACTGGTACCGCAGCGTGATGGACGAAGACGGCGTGGTGCGCAACAGCGTTGCGCGCATAGAAGATGGCGTGCTGTACATAGAGCAGGGCCCACTTGTGGGGCAAGAGGCCCGCGTTAAAAAGATCGACCGTCATAAGCGCTGGTGCCTGGTGGATATAGGCGAAGGCGACTCCGCATTTAGGGAGCTGCTTCCGTTAGACGTGCCTAGCAAAACGTAGGGGAGCCGTTGCACCGGCAATTTATTTGGTTTTTGAATCCGTGGATGGGGGGGGGTTCCAGGGGACAGGAACGTAAGTTTTATTGTGGCTGCTAAAGAAGTAACAGAAAGTAATACGCCCGTGGGGGCGACGCTCATTGCTCGGGCCATGGACCGGCGCGAGGGCACGGCGGGTGCTGGGGTCGGCTCCGCTGCAAACACGGGTGCGGTGAGCCTCCCGGGCTCGCCCGAGTTCGCTGCAGAGTCCCGTGCGCTCGACACGCGATCGCTTGGCTACCGCTTCGTGAAGCGCACGTTCGACATCGCGTTCAGTGCGTGCGTCTGCGTCGTGGCTCTCATCCCTGGCGCGGTGCTTTGTGCGTTCATTGCGGCCGACACCAAGGGTGCTCCCATCTATGCGCACGAGCGGGCTGGGCGCTTCGGTCGCCCCATCCACGTGCTCAAGTTCCGCTCCATGGTCGCCGACGCCAACGATGTGGAGAAGTACCTCAGCCACGAGCAGATCGAGGAGTGGCACCGTGAGCGCAAGGTCACCAATGACCCGCGCATCACCAAGCTGGGCCGCGTCCTGCGCAAGACCTCGCTCGACGAGATACCTCAATTTATCAACGTGCTCGCGGGCCAGCTCTCCGTGATCGGGCCCCGGGCCATCACCTACGAAGAACTGGGGAACTTCACGCACGAGCAGCAGGTGCAGGTGCTTGCCGTCCCCCAGGGCATCACCGGCGCTTGGCAGTCAGGGCCTCGCAACCTCGCGACATTCGAGAACGGCCTGCGCCAGGAGTTCGAGCTCGCCTACGCGCGCGGCGCGAACCTTAAGGCCGACTTGCGGGTCTTTTTCAAGACCTTCTCGGTGATGTTCGGCAAGAACAAGACAGGGAGGTAGGCATGGATTCCCAGACTTTCCCTCCCTACAGCGTGCTTATGAGCCTTTACGCCAAGGAGCGCGCCGAGTACTTACGCGAGGCGCTGAATTCGATGCTCGCCCAGACGGTGCCCCCGGCGGAAGTCGTCATCGTGAAGGACGGCCCGCTGACTGACGAGCTCGAGGACGTCCTCTCCGAGTACGACGCGGCCAACCCCGGCCTGTTCAGTTTCGTCTCCTACCCCGAGAACAGAGGCCTCGGCTACGCGCTTGCCCGGGGCATTGAGGCGTGCTCAAACGAGATCGTAGCCCGCATGGACACCGATGACCACGCTCTGTCGGGGCGCATGGAGTGTCAGCTTGCCCTCATGGCCGAGCAAGGCCTCGACATGGTGGGTAGCAACGTAACGGAGTTCGTCGAGGCCTGGGACAGGCCCGTGGCGACGACGGACCTGCCCATAACCCACGACGAGATCGTCGCTTACTCCAAGCGCCGCAATCCCTTCCGGCACCCGCCTATGACCTTCCGGCGCTCGAAGGTGCTCGCCGCTGGGAGTTACAACGACGACTTCCACTACTTCGAAGACTGGGACCTCTTCAACCGGATGCTCGCCTCGGGCTGCCGTGCGGCCAACGTGCGCGAGACCCTTGTGGCAATGCGCGTGAGTCCAGACTTCTACGCTCGCAGAGGAGGCCGCGCCTATCTGTCGCACGCGAGGCGCTTCAAGCGGGCGCAGCTGGCATGCGGGTACTTCAGCGCTGCCGACTACTTCATCTCGTTTGTTCCCCAGGCAGTTGTCTGCCTCATGCCCAACGCCCTTCGCGGGCTCGTGTACACAAGGATTCTCCGGAAAGGGGGAAATGCGGAGTGACCGCGACCGCAGCAATCATTACCCTCTGCAACTCGCCGAATTATGGCTCTTGTCTGCAGAGCTATGCGACGCAGCGCGTTTTCGAGTCGCTGGGAGTCGCAGCCACGGTGGTCGACTACTACCGGCACGACGCTATCTCGGAGAAGGAGACCGAGCGCGCCCTCAATGGACAGCTTTCCAAGAAGATCCCTATCTTGGGGCTGCCGGGTGCCAAGTCGCTCGCTTGCGATTCCATCTCGTGCATGCTCGCGCGCCGTCGCGCCTTGCTTCGGGCACCGAGACTTGGTAATTCTCTCCTATCAACGGGACTGCATCATGACTAATATCCTTGTATACGCTGAGGCATGGGGTGTCGGTGGGATAGAAACATACCTTCTGGGGCTCTTTCGTGAGCTAGCCCCAAAGGGTTTCTCGTTCACGTTGATCACTACCTGGGATTGGAATTGCTCTTACGACGATGTGCTGGCCTCGCTCGGTGTTGAGCGTCGTGCGGTTTTCAATGGCTACAAGCCCGGACAGGTGAGACGCCTCAAGGACGGGCTTAGTGCGTTCAAGAGACTTCTCGATGAAAACAGCTTCGATGCTGTGCATATCAATACGATGAATGGAATGGGGTTCGCCTATGCCCAGGTTGCTGCGAGTCGTGGAGTGCCGGTGTGCATCGTGCACTCGCACAACTCTGATGTTGGCGCGGGCGGCAGGATAGTTAAAAGGTTCGTGCACTCAGTCGCTCGCTCAGTGCTATCGGGCGCTGAGACTTCGAGGCTCGCATGTTCCGAGGAAGCGGGGCGGTATCTCTTCGGGAGGAAGCCGTTTACGGTCGTGCGTAATGGCTTTGACACGGTTCGCTTCGCGTTCGATTCTGCCGTTCGTGGTGCTTGCCGCAGCGAGCTGGGGGTGCCCGCCGATGCACTGCTGTTGGGTAACCCTTCGCGTCTCGCGCCCGCCAAGAATCCCCTCTTCCAATTGGATGTGTTTTCCGAGGTGCTGAGGGCTGAGCCTTCTGCCTACTACCTCATGCAAGGGGACGGCGAGATGAGGGAACAGGTACGAGAACACGCAGATTCGCTTGGTGTGGCTGCGCACGTTATCTGGTTCGAGCCGAGAGCGGACGTGGCGCCACTCTACAACGCGATGGACGTGTTGCTGTTTCCTTCGCTGCACGAGGGGCAGCCTCTCGTCCCGGTCGAGGCACAGGCTTCGGGTCTTCCGGTCCTCATGTCTGTGAACGTATCTGACGAGACTGCCGTTACTGATTTGACTCGGTCCGAGGGGCTTGACCGTCCGGCTTCTCTTTGGGGAGAAGAGATCCTGGCTATGGCTCGGGAGCCACGCAATCGCGCTATCTATGCGGATCAGATTCGCAAGGCGGGCTACGACGTTGCAGATACTTCTGAAATCATGGCCAATATTTATCAAACACAAGGGGTGAGATAATATGGCGGGTGAAACCCCCATCAAAGTGTTAAACATCGTCCCGTCGCTCGCTATGGATGCAGGCGTTACTTCGTTTGTTCGGAACATGTTCTTGTTTCGTGACAGTTCGCGCGTCTCGTACGACTACCTGCATCATGACGTTGTTAATGGCGAGCTGCGACATCCGCTCAACTACGATGACGAATTCAAAGGGCGCGGTGCCAAGGTCTTTACGGTCACGCATGCGGGAACTGATCTCTCGGCCTTCATTAGAGAGGTCAAAGGGTTCTTTCAAGAGCATGGTTCTGAATACGACGTCGTGCACTGCCACATGCCCAACTCGGCATTCTGGACGCTTCGTTACGCGGCCGAAGCCGGGGTTGCCCATCGCGTGCTACACAGTCATCTCAACAGCAGCTCGGATAGGTTCAGCCATCGTGTGCGCAACGCGCCGCTCATCTGGTTCGGGCGGCGCTGGGCGACCGACGGGGTCGCGTGCTCCGAAGACGCCGGCCGCTACCTCTTCAGGGGGAAGGACTTCCTGGTGATGAGGAACGGCATCGATATCGACCGCTTCGCCTTCAACCCTGAGGTCCGGACGGCCTGCAGGGTGGAACTCGGAATAGGTCCCGAGGAGCCCGTGGTGGGATGCGTGGGCCGGATTTCCTTGCAGAAGAACTTCTCCTTCGCGGTCAGGGCTTTCGGTGAGTATGTGGCTGCTCACGGCCCTGCCAGGCTTGTAATCATCGGGGAGAGCAACAGCGCCGATGAACGCCGGGAACTCCAGGAGCTCGTCGACGAAATGGGTCTGGAAAACTCCGTGATGCTGCTTGGCTTGAGGAGCGACGCCTATCGTCTCTACTCGCTCTTCGATGTCTTCTTTATGCCGTCGCTTTATGAGGGCCTTCCCGTCTCGGCCGTGGAGGCACAGGCGGCGGGACTGCCGTGTGTTTACTCGACTGGTGTGCCCGCCGAGACGGACATCGCCGGGACTGGTTCGTTCACGGCACTCGACGCGCCGCTGGCCAACTGGGCGAGGGCGCTCAATGTGGCGATCGAGGGCGGCAGGCACCTGGAGGCCCCTAACAAACTAGAGGCTGCGGGCTACTCAGCCGAGGCAAACGCCGCGCGGCTTATGGAGTACTACGAAAGGCTGTTGAGCCGATGAGCTACGTAAGCAGGATCTCAAGAAAGATTGGTGATATGGCGAATCCATTGCTCGCCAAGGGCAGAAGGAAGAAGCTCACCCGCACTGACTTCAGCATCTTCTCGAACAACTGTTGGGCCGGCTCGGTGTATCGGCGTTACGGACTTCCCTATAGCAGTCCAACCGCCGGCCTCTACTTCTTCGCGAGCGACTACGTGAAGTTCGCCTCGAGGCTCAGGCACTACACTGCGACGCCGTTAGAGTTCATCGACGCACGAGACTCCCGTTATGCCGATCAGCTTCGCGAGAAGGGCGAGCTCGACAAGCCCGTCGCTCGTCTCGATGATATCGAGGTCGTGTTCCTGCACTATCCCTCCCCGGAGGAAGCCGCAGAGAAGTGGGCCCGCCGCTGCGAGCGGATCAACTGGGGCGACGTCTTCATCAAGTTCAGCCAGATGAACTGCTGCACAGAGGAGGACCTCAGGGCCTTCGATGCCATTCCCTTCGGCAACAAGGTCTGCTTCACGGCGTCGCCGAGGCCCGAGCTCGCGTGCGCCGTGCACTTCCCCGGCTATAGCGAGCGGGGGGGGTCCTCAATGATACGGACTATTACTCGCGGTACATCGACTTGGAAGAATGGCTCTGCAGGCCCCCGGAGATCTACGGACTCGGTTAGCTGGCCCTATTCGCACGGGCTTTGCTGCCCTCTCTGCCTCGACCTCTATTCGATTGACTTTGAGCGGGGCGAGTTTCGATGAGGGTAAAACGCATCGCCTGCTCGATTATCAGGAGGATTCTTTTGTTCAGGTACGGGAAGAGGCTCGAACTCGGCCGGCGTCCATCCCCTAGGCTTCTCTGGGGACTTCGATTGGGGAAAGGCTGCCATGTGAAGATTGGTGACGATGTTGTCATTAAGCCCGGTGCACACATATGCGTTGTTGAGGGTGGTGCCCTTAGCATCGGGAACAATCTGTTCATGAATAGCGGATCCAGCATAACCGTGCTTGGAGAAACGGCCATCGGAGACCGTGTCCTGTTTGGCCCGAACGCCATGGTGTTCGACCATGACCATGATTATTCATCTGCAAAACCTGCCGTGACTTACAAACTCGGACATGTTTCTATCGGTGACGACGTCTGGCTTTGTGCAGGGTCGATTGTCACTCGCGACACCTCTGTTGGAGACCGATCGATTGTGGCTGCCAATGCGGTCGTATGCTCGAACTTGCCCCAGAACTCAGTTGCTGCGGGCGTTCCCGCAGTTGCCAAGAAGCAAATTTTGGAGTGGAGCTAGTGGATCAGATAATTTATCCGAATGAGGACCTGGTTTACAGACGCAATGTTACTGACGTGCATGGTCTTGTGAGGAGCGTGGGATTCAATCGATCGGTGGTGAGCAATGGATAGCCCACTCATTAGTGTCATCGTTCCCGTCTATAACGTTGAAGACTATCTCTTGGAATGCGTAGAGAGCCTCATCGGCCAGACGTACGCAAACCTTGAGATTTTGCTCATCGATGATGGGTCAACAGACTCTTCGCCTGAGATCTGCGAAATGCTCCAATCGCGCGACGGCAGAGTCCGCGCCTTGCATAAGGAGAACGGCGGTCTCTCGGATGCTAGGAACTATGGAGTGGAACGAGCCATCGGGGAGTATGTGTCCTTTATAGACGGTGATGACTATCTCGATGGCAACGCTTTCGAAACTGTCGCGAAAGAGCTCGCCGGCGGTGCCGACCTCGTTGCTTTCGGTATCGTGCTCGACTTTGAAGACGGCAGCCATGTGGACAAGGCTGCGCACGAGAGGCGTGTCTACTCGGGCACGGAGGGCATCGTAGCCCTGAATACGTTCAATGGGTTTGACGTGAGCGCTTGCAATAAGGTCTACCGCCGTACCCTTTTCGACAACGTGAGGTTTCCGAAAGGGAAGCTATGCGAGGATTTTTATGTTATGCCTAGGATTTTCGATCTCGCTAATCGGATTGTCCTTCTTCCGAATCCGTTCTATCACTATAGGCAGCGGAGCGGAAGCATCACCAAAGGTACGTCTTTCAACATGGACTTTATTAATGCGGCTGAGGACCAGCTTGCTTTTTTGGAGCGCAATCACCCTGAAATATCTTGTGTTGGCGAAAGCGCCCTCGGCTTCGCTTATCTAACTTATCTGAACTTCTGCATTGACAGATGTACGCTCGACGACGCCGTCCTGATACGCAATAAAATGAGGGACCGGTGCCCTGCGGTGCTAAGATGCCCCGGCCTGCCACGCTGGAAACGGCTCCAATATCTCTTTGCGTGTATTTCACCAAGAGTGTACGGCCGGCTGTACGCTCTTGGCGTCGAAAGACGGAGGGACTAGGATGAGGTTAATCGATAGGAAGCTGAGCCTGAATCCGCTGCTCTCCATTGCGGTCTTTCATGCCTGCGTAGTGCGTGTCGTGTACATTCCCGGCTACAACACTATCGCTTCGGTTTTGTGCGCGATTATTCTCTGCGTCATGCTCCTGAGAGTCAAAAAAATTTTTTCTGAGCCTTATTTGAAGGTCAACCTTCTTTTGTTCGCCATGTCCGCCGTAATGGTCGTCTCCTCGCTTTTGAACTCATACAACATGAATGGAACGTTGCTGTTTATCGCAAGGCTGAACCTACTGACTTGGTTCTTAGAGATCCAATGTTCTGAGGGTAGAATTCGCAGCACTGCCACGGTATTCTTCCTTTGCTGTGTGGTCTATCTTCTGATTACGTATTACTACATTGTTTCGGACCCTCTTATGGCTTGGCGGAATGAGCTCAACTATTTGGTCGGAACCAAGTTCTCGGTGTCCTATCTCGCCTTGTTCGGGCTCATCATGTACGTTATTGCCGCCGGGAGGTCAATAAAAACCATTCCACGAGCCGTGCTATTCGCCGCGCTTTGCGTCCTTGCGCTTCTTCTTGCCCTCAGGATTGACTGTAATACCGGAGCGATCGGCATCGTGCTCTTCATGCTCGCGATAGCGTTTAAACCTGTACTGGAGCACCCTTTGCATAAGCCCATAACATATCTTGTCACGTCCATATTCGTTACCTTTATCCTGTTTGCTTTTGGCGAGATCGTTCTGCACGTTGGTTTTGTTTCGGATGTCATCACAAACGTCTTCGGAAGGAGCTCTGACCTCTCTGGGCGAACCTACGTCTACGAGCACGTATTCCCGTTCCTGGTGAATAGTCCTCTTTTTGGCTACGGGTACAATAGCGTTTACGCTCTCTTCGAGGGCGTTATGATGTTCAGCGCTACTGGGAATGCCCTCGACGCCCAAAACGCCATTTTGGAATACTGCCTCTATTTCGGCCTCGTGGGCGTTGCCTTACTCTATTGCTATATCTGCTTCGTCCTTTCTAGGGGAGCCCGTCACATTGCAGAGGGGGATGACTGGGGGCGATACGTGTCCCTGGTTGGCCTATATGTCCTAACAGTCCTCGGGATGGCGGAGATAACAATCAATGTTCAATTCTTCGCATATATTGCGCTGTATGCTGCCCTTTCTGCCGAGGAAGCCCTAGCTCGCGATTTTGGTTACCCGGCTCCGGTCGGCCGAATTGCGACCATATTCAACTGATAATGGCCTATGACATGGAGGATCTAGCGATGGCCGATTCAAACAACCGCACAATATACGTTTCGACAATCATTGACTCGCACAATTACGGAACGGTCCTGCAGGCCGTTGCTACCCGGGACATATTGGGGCGTTATGGCCGTCCCGTCTTCGTTGACTACTGTCGCCCCCAGTGGACGCGATCCGGTTGGGCGCATCAGAAGATGTCCGGCGGCCGCGTCAACGGCTTTCTCAAGCTTGCTGCTGGCCTGGGCGCCAGGTTGCGATCAGAGCGGGTTTTTCGCCCCTTTATAGAGGGCCAGCTTTCACTTTGCGATGCAGGCCCTTTTCTGACGGGCGTTGGGCTTGATGCCCTTGACCGCGACGCCCTTTTCTGTGTGGGCAGCGACCAGACTTGGAACATCGAATGCAATGACGGTATTGATCCCGTGTACTTTCTCGAGCGGATTCCCGACGACAGGCGTAAGGTCGCATTTGCTGCGAGCTTTGGGCGGCCTAAGCTCGATGACGAGGAGGCGAATCTGACCAGACCTCTCCTGAGTGGCTTTGACGCGATCTCCGTCCGAGAACGCTCTAGTATTGACATCCTCGACAAGATGGGCATTCCCGGATCCGTCGCCCTGAAGGACCCGGTCCTGCTCTGCGATGAGAATCTATGGTATCGCCTCAGCGATTGCTCCCGGCTTCCTTTTGATTCTGGCTACGTCCTTCTGTACATGCTTAATCCGAATCCGGATATGATCTCCTATACCGTCAGGGTTAGCAAGGAGCTTGGCGTGCGCGCCTGCGTTGTTACCTTCAATCCGCTTCGGCTCCCTCCCCATGGTCTCCGCGCAGCCTGTCTTCCCACGCCGGGGGAATGGTTGAATCTGTTCCGCAATGCTGGCCTTGTCGTCACCGACTCGTTCCACGGAACGTGCTTCTCCCTCCTCTTCAACCGCCCCATGGTCGTCTTTGACCCGGCTAAATACTCAGTAAGGCTCCATGACGTCCTGAGCGACTTCGACCTTTTGGACAGACGCGTTCTGAACTCTCAGGACGCCTTTAATCGGTGCGTTCACCGCAATCCGATTGAATGGCGTGTCGTGAATGAGGGGCTCAAGCTTGAGCGAACGAAGGCGAGGGAATTCCTCGATAGCGCCTTTTCGCCTGCGTCATGAGCATGGGATCCGAATTTGCCTGTTTTAATTATTTGTGGAGGCCCAGTTAATGGTTCAAGAATCAAGCCGTGCCAAATACCTAATTAAGAACACCGCAATCTTCGCCATCGGCAACATTGCGACCAAGCTGATCACGTTCTTCTTGGTGCCGCTATATACGAACGCCCTTGCCACCGATCAGTATGGAACTGCAGACCTTGTTACCACCCTTTGCGCGGTGCTCGCCCCTGTGCTTATTCTCAACATCGGCGAGGGCGTGATGAGGTTCTCACTTGACGACGGGGCGGATTATAACAAGATTATGAGCGTCGGCCTCGCTCTGTTGGCGCTGTCTTTCGCTATTGGCCTTGTAATCATTCCCATCGCGGGCCTTTTCGGCGCTGTAGCCGGCTACACGATTTATATCTATTTCTATACAGTCACGCTTGCCGGGAGCCAGCTCTTCCTGTGCTATTTACGCGGTAAGGAACTGCTCGTCAGATATGCCGTCGGCAATATCCTCCAAACAATCGCCGTCGCCGTGCTCAATATCTTGTTCCTTCTCGTTCTCGACCTCGGCTTGCCTGGATACTTCATGGCCTACATATTGTCTTCAGCTGTGGCTATGGTCTACGCGTTTCTTGCTGGCAACGTTGTCGACGTCTTCAGAAACTTTAAGATCGATTTTGATTTGGCGAAAGAGATGTCGCGGTATTCGGCAGTGCTCATTCCCAATACGTTCATGTGGTGGATTATCAACTCTTCTGATAGGGTGCTCGTGACTGCTCTGCTTGGAACGGCTGCAAATGGAATATACGCCGTATCCTATAAAATTCCCTCGGTTGTCTCCGTCGTTGCGGGGATATTCAATCAAGCATGGAGCTATACAGCCATACATGAGGACGGAAGCGAAGACCGTGACGAATACTGTGACAGGGTCTACGGAGGTTTGGTAGGCGTCTCTGTCGTTACGGGAGTGGCGCTTCTCCTGTTTATGAAGCCGATAATGGGCATTTATGTCGAGGCTAGTTATTATGAAGCCTGGCGTTACACCCCCTTTCTTATCATAGGCAACGTATTTATGACCACCGGAACCTTTTTGGGCTCTTGGTATACGGTGAACAAGGACAGCAAGGGCTATCTGTTCTCTGCGACATTCGGTGCGATTGTAAATGTCTTACTGAACCTTGCCCTCATACCTTTTCTCGGCATCACCGGTTCTGCCTTGGCGACTTGCTTCAGCTACATCACGGTCTACGCTTACAGGGTTTTCGATACGAAACGGTACGTCAACATTAACACTATGAAGGCCAGTTATGCCGCCGCCTACGTCGTGCTCTTCCTTGCTGGTGGCACCCTCTTTATGGACGGCGCGGCTGGCGAGCTTCTAATGCTAGCTGAGCTGCTTGCCGTGATTGCCATTTTCAGGAGAGAGATGGGAACGCTCTTTTGCGGCCTGCTCCGAATTGTTAAAGAAAGGTTGGGTTAAGCGATGCAGCACCACCCTGATTCACCTAAGCCCTGCTTGCCTGTCCGCGTCTTGGCGCTCCGCGACAAGGACTATGAATCGTTGTCGCGCTCTGCCTCGGGAGGCGCGTTTGCTGTATTGGCGCGCGCCATGCTTGCAAGGGGAGGCGCCGTCTTCGGCGCCGAGCTGTGTGAAGACAATATTGTGAGAATCACCTGCGTGGAGGACGTCTCTGAGTTGTGGCGCCTTCAGGGCTCTAAATACGTGCAGTGCTCGCCAAACGGAAGTTTCGACCATTGCCGGGAGCTTCTTGAGTCGGGCCGTGACGTTCTATTTAGCGGCACCCCCTGTCTGGTCTACGCCCTCAAGAGCTATCTGGCGCGCAAGGGACTCAGAGCCTGCAGCGGTAAGCTGGTCACTGTTGATTTGGTCTGCCATGGCGTCACAAGCCCCGAGCTATTCAGGCTTTACGTTGCTTGGCTTGAGAGCAAGCTCAAGGCCGTTCCGGGAAGCCTTCGATACACTTTTCGCTCCAAGAATAGACCTTGGGGTCTCTACTACTACTACTACTACACCTCCGCCATTGACCTCAAGCGCAAGGAGGCTATTGGGCCATACAGCGATGACCCGTATTACCGCGCTTTCTTGAGTGGAAAGTACTATCGCAAGTCCTGTTATTCATGCCGTTTTGCGCAGCCCGAGCGCGTAGGCGATATAACCATTGGAGACTATTGGGGCATCGAGAAAGCACACCCCGATTTCTATGATGCGAGGGGAGTCTCACTGGCGATGCTAAACACACCTGTGGGACTGCGCTATTTTGAGGAAGAATGCGCCGATGGTTGCACATGGGTGGAATCGGACCTTGAAAGGGCGTCCGCCGAAAACGTCAACCTGTTGCATCCCTCGCGTCGGGCTCCGGAGGATGAGGCTGCTGCTGCTGAGCTTTACAGGGCCGTCGCATCTGGAGACTCCGACCTCATCTTTGGCAAATTCCTCCGTCAACGCGGCATCAAAGGCCTTTTAAAGGACTGTCTGCCGCATGATTGGATTGAATGCGTCAGAACCCTAAAGAATCGCTTTAAGTGATTGATTGCCACCAAGGTGAAGATGCTAGAGATTCTTTCATGGTTGATTTCCGATTTCAGCCGAACACATTGAGCGGATAGGCCGTTCCCGCGGTCGGCCGAACGCCCCCGAGGCCCCTCCCGGGCCCCGGGGGCGGCATTTTCCAGTTGAAGGAACGGTGGAGATGTGTTTCGATGAGTCCGGTGGCCATGCCCCACCCTCCGCCCGGCACCTCTTCCCAGACTCAGCTGGACGGCCGGTCCGCCTATTCCGTTTTTCCCTTCAGGCTGGGACGGCGGGAAATCGCCCCTCCCTGCGCGCGTTCGCCCTATCGGCCCCGGCGTCAGGTTGTCAGGTCAGACTACGGGCCCGGGCGGCGATACTGTTCGCTGCCCGGGCCCCGTTGCGTTTTGGGGCTCTGACGCCGTGCCTTCGCCTACTCAGGCTACGGCTGCGCGGCGACTACAGCCTTCGCCAGCGCCTCGGCGGCCTTGCGCTTGGAGTCCATGTTCACGTGGATGTAGATGTCCATGATGGTGGCGCATGTGGCGTGCCCGGCGAGAACCTGCATGACCTTGGAATGCACGTCTGCCCTCGCGAGTGCGGTAAGATAGGAATGGCGAAGCTCGTGGAAGCAGAAGCCCTCGGCGCATTCAAGCGGTCGAGCATTCGCAAGTCAATTCCTCCTTTCACCGACTGGCAAAACGATTTACACCTAATTGTGGACATTGCCCACACGGTTTTCATTTCTCCTGCATTGATCTCGCTAAAATAATAACTGCTGCTACCAGGGCATTTTCTGGTGCACATTCTATTGGCTCCTGCGAAGATCGGAGCGGGTATGTTTGCCGCCGAGTCCCACACCAGCCGTCATCACATCGCGATCGCTGCCATGGCCTGCCTATGCGTTTTGCTGGGCGGGCCTTCTTATGCCGCGGGCGCGGAGAGCCTGTTCATCGCGGGCGCGACGTACTTCGAGCCGGGCGTGTCGGGCCCCGGCTGGGCCTGGACCGATGCCGGCCATCTGGAGCTTGACGGCTACGCGGGCGACGCCATCGGCGCCGACGGCGACCTGGTCGTGACGCTTGTGGGGCGCAACTCGGTGACGCAGTCTCATACGCCCGACGCGGACATCACGCAGTGCGGCATGGAGGTGTGGGGCAACCTGACGCTTCGCGGCACCGGGTCCCTGGCGGCTTCGGGCTCGCAGTGCGCGATCCACGTCTCGCGGGCGCTCGCGGTTGACGGCTGCGCCGTCGATGCCCGGGCGGACGGGGCCGATGTCACGGACGAGGCCGTGGCCGGCGTGATCGCCGGCGGCATGGCCGTGCGCGGCGGCGGGCGCGTTGTCGCCGTCGGTGCCGCGCCCGCCGCCGGCGCGCGTGCCTACGGCGTGTACCTGCAGGGAGCGGGCGCGGGAGTTGGCTCGGCCGGGTGCACGCTTTCCGTCGATGCCTCGTGGCTCGATGCGGCCGGTGACGACGGCGGCGTTGCGTGCACGGGCGGTTCGCTCGTGTCCGCGCGGTTTGTGACGCCCGTGGGCGGGGCCTTCGGTGCCGGCGGCGTGGTGGACGCCTCCGGGGGCATGGCTCCGCATGTGGTGGTTGAGCCCGAGGGCGCCACGGCGCCGGCGGGGGAGACCGACGGCGCGGGCGAGCCGGCTGGTGGCGCGGGCGAGCCGGCTGGTGGTGCCGGCCCCACCGTTGAGCAGCCCGGTGCCGGGCCCGCGACGGGCCCCGTCCCGAAGCCCGCGACCACAACGCCCAAGACGACCACGACAAGCAAGACGACCGTGACCAAGGCCACGGCGCCCACGCCATCCAAGGCCAAGACTGCTAGCGCCGCCACCGCCACGCTCCCCAAGACCGCCGACAGCAACTGGCCCGCCGCCTCATTAGCGCTATTCCTGCTGGGAACAGCGATTCTAGGTAGGCCAAAGCGCAAGGGCGATTGACCGAGCTGCCATGCACTTTCTAGGTAGGGGCAATTGCGACGTGTATGCCGCAAAGTAGGGGCGCACGCGGCGCACAAGAAAGGCGAGAAAGCCCCGGCAAGCTTGACGGACGGCCGAGCATGTGGTACTTGCACGAATACACTGATACGGCTTGGGTACTCTACGGAGCCCAAGACTGAGGAAGGTCGTTCGCCACGAGGCGGGCGGCCTTCTCTCATTTCAGAGAGGAGCCGGCATGGCCCGCAAGCCGTTCAAGACCCTCGAAGAGCAGGTGGCCATCCTCGAGTCCAGGGGGCTCTCCATGCCGGAGTACGCCGCCTACGCCCTCCTCGGCGAGGACTACTATTGCGTTGTCAACGGGTACAAGGAGCCGTTCCTCGACAAGGAGGCCAGCGCCGAGGCGGGTCACGATGTCTACGCCGAGGGAACGGGATTCGGAGACCTCTACGGCCTTTTCCTCTTCGACCGCGACCTGCGCAACCTTACCTTCAAGTACCTCCTCAAGGCGGAGGCCCGCGTGCGCTCGGTCGCCGCCTACACCTTTTCGGAGGCCTATCGGGAGCTCGATGCCTACCTGAAAATCGCCAACTACACCGATGCCAAGGACTACATGGTGGGGCCGATCCATTACGACGAGGACCTGGCCGGGCTCATCGCCCTGCGCACCCTCGTGGACTTCCGCAACATCTGCGCCCGCGACGAGCGGCTTTGGTGCGCCAGGGTCGGGCCCGTGAGGGACGAGGACTTCTCGACAATGGTGGCCAAGCTGGCTCTCATCCTCGACTCCGAGACGATCAGCTCCTTCAAGTCCGAGCTCGCGTCCCTTGTCGGGGGCTACGCCGCCGAGAGCCAAAGGCTGGGCGAGGTGCTCTACAACTCTGACCTCGGTGTTCCTAGACCGGAAGACGACAAGTGAATCGCAATTTGCTCCCTGGTCAAAAGGTCGCGCGTCTTTCTCGCGTCGGGTATGCGGGCCAGAGGGCCGCTGCCGCCTTTGAGCACGAACCGCTCCCCGACGCCGGCGAACACGCGGCAGAGGAACCGGTCGCGCAGCATCTAACGATAGGCGTTACCGGCCACCCGACCCGACTCCCGTATCGCCTTCTTGGCGGCGCGATCGAAGCGCGTCGGCCCGGCCGGGCGCGGGCTGTCCGTCGACGCCTCGCGGCTCGATGCGGCCGGTGCCGATGGCGGCGTCGCATGCACGGGCGGGTCGCTTATGTCCGCGCGATTTGTGACGCCAGTGGGCGGGGCCTTCGGCGCCGGCGGGGTGGTGGATGCCCCAGGGGCCATGGCGCCGCATGTGGTGATCGAGTCCGAGGGCGCCGCGGCGCCGGCGGGGGAGGCCGACGGGTGCGAGGTGCCCGGTGGCGCGGGCGAGCCGGCCGGTGGCGCCGGCCCAACCGTTGAGCGGCCCGGCGCCGGGTCCGCGACGGATCCCGTCCCTAGGCCCGCGACTGCGACGCCCAAGACGACCACGACAAGCAAGACGACAGTTACCAAGACCACGGCGTCCACGCCATCCAGGGCCAAGACTGCTAGCGCCGCCGCCACGCTCCCCAAGACCGCCGACAGCAACTGGATCGCCGCCTCCTTAGCGCTATTCCTGCTGGGAACAGCGCTTCTAGGTGCCACGCGCTGCTGCTGGGACACCCGTCCAAGTTACTGACGAAGTGGGGCTTGCTTTGGCAGTGTTAGCAATAAGGGCGGCTCCGCTAGTCTCGGGAGACCGCGGCATTCGGCTGGCTTGCTGAGTGCCGCGGGCAGTAGCGGACAGTAGCATCAAACCCTCAATTCAATCTCCCTCGTACGTAGGGAGGCCCCGCCATGCTGTCCACCGCCGAGCCCCTCACCAAGGCACTCGATACCCTCTTCAGGCGCAAGACGGTCAATGTGGCCGCGTTCGCCAACGGCGACGGACCCGTGAGCGAAATCTCGTTGGGCTACTTTTCCAGCGACCACGTCAAGAAGCACCCAGAGAAGTCGAATAACGGGTTTGCGGTCGAGCACGTCGTGCTTATGGCGAGGGCCATTGCCGACGAGATCGCGGACTATCGCGCCGCCGCCGGCTGGCGCGGCCTGGACGAGGCGCCCTTCGAGGGCTACGCGTACGGCGTCGACGACTTCTACTCGGTCAGCTTCTTGCATCCGTGCCAGGACAAGGGGAGGGGCAGCCTGTAGAACGAGGTCGGCTCCATAGAGATCTCCTCGAGCCTTCCGTTGCCTCGCCGAACCCATGGAATCCCATTCGCGTCGACGAAAGCCGTTTCGGGCGCCGTGCGCACTCCCATTCCGTGCCCTCCCGTTGGGAGCCATATGTACCATGCTCCAGGAGGAAGCGTGCCGACGCAGACGCGGTCGGGAAAAGCGGGACCGTTGTCCTCTCCTTTGAAAGAAGGGCCGGCTCCGCTAATCCCGACGCAGGTGACGATTGCGTCGTAGACGGGGGACTCGCTTTCGTTTCGAAGCACGACGAACTGCCAGAAGAATCGGTTGTCATCGGGCTGATCGATTCGGTTTCGACCTTCTTCGTACCATGCCGATATGCGGGATGGCTGATGCCGCTTGATATCGTCCTCCCTGTTTCTTTTGGTCTGGTTGTTTTGACAGAATGCGGCAATCAAGGTCCCCAAGGTAGCGGCTCCGATGAATGCTTGGACAATCAGATTGGCGGTGTCTATATCGATGCCAAATATCATTGGATGGTCACCGGCTTAGTATCGTGGGGCGAATATTCTAACTCTGAATAATACGGCATGATTGATGGTTGGCGTTGACCGAATTCCCATTGACGGTAACAACCCACCGCACTCCTCGACCACCTCGATTGCCTTGCGATTCTGCTTCTCGAGCGCGGAGACGATAGCGAGGAAGCACCGCTCTTTCTATCGGGGGCTATAATTAACCGTTCAAGCCAGATTCTGCCGTCTGTGGTAAAACAGCATGCTATTAAAGATTCTGGCCTTGATTAGAGTTTTTTATCCCAGTCATTGTCGCCGGATCTCCCTATGCGGCGGGGCTCGACTTCGAGGACGTCGTCGACTCGGCCCTCGAGCGTGCAAGACTTGCTGAGCTAGGTGGACTAGAGTAAGAAAAGAGAAATCAAAAGGCGAATTTACCGCGAGGAGCAAAATGTCCCATATAAATCAGATCCAAGAAGAGCTAAGGCAGATCGAAGGCGGGCGTTTTCAAACACTAGCAAATCAGTATCTATATAGGAGATATTCGCTTAACAACATCATTGAATTGGGATCCCAATGCGGCACGGATAAAACTACGACCGGAGTGCCCGATATGTACTCCGTAGGAGAGAATGGACACTACATCTTCGCGGCATACACAACCTCTAAATCCGACATCCGCAATAAGCTGCTAAATGATGCTATAGACTGCCTCGACAGGAGCAAAACCGGCATCGATCCGCAACTCATAGATCGAATCATCCTGTGCCACACATACTTTCGCCTTTCACCTCTGGTACTCGAGGAAGTCCGCGCCATCGATCCACGGATAGAAATAATCGGGCCAGAGACAATTGCGAGCGACCTTGATAGAAAATTCCCTGCGCTAGCGCATACGGTTTTGGGCATTCCGCTCGGAAAGGGGTCATTCATCGCCCCAGACCGCTTCATCGAGCGAAGCCTGAACGGCCGTTTCACAACCGACCTGTCGAAGCCCCTCATGCACAGGGATTCCGAGTTTTCAGGCATCATCGAATCGATAGAGCAAAGTAGGGCAGTAGTGATTCAGGGGCAGTCTGGATCGGGGAAAACCAAGATCGCCCTCGACGCATGCCTCTCATTCAGCAATCGGCATCACTGGGATCTTCTGATCTTGGACTCTAGGTATTCGTCGCATCTCGACGATGATATTGAGCTGATTTTGTCGGAGTCGGAAAACATTATCCTTCTGGTCGATGATGCAAACGGCAACCTGTCACTTGAGCACTTGCTGGGAATCTGCTTGGAAAACAAAAAGCTAAAGATTGTCCTCACCTGCAGGAAGATGCACCGAAGCGAGTTGACCGCGAAAATCGGCAGCTATCTAAATTTCAAAGAAATAGAGCTGGAGCCTCTAACCGCGGAAAACATTGAAGCGATACTCGAGACCGAATACAACATAAAAAACCTAGCACTGAGGGAGAGAGTATCGGCAATCGCAAACGGAAACCTGCGCTTGGCTATCATGACAGCAAGCCCCATAGCAGACGGCAATTTCGAAGCCATCCAAGAGCCATACGATCTTCTGAACATCTATATGAATTCCGCCTTAGCTGGGTACTCCAGCAGGGAGCAGCGTCTCGCAGAGGTCCTTGCAATCTACGATTGCTGCGATCTTATTGAAGGAGACCCTTGTTACGAGGAACTCTTGGGCCTGGAGTACGACGATGCCGAGATTCGGGATTTTGCATCCAGATTGAACGACCAGGAAATCGTCACGATCCTTACCTCCGCTGGTGGCGTGCTAGCCATAAGAATGGAAGAGCAGAATCTTCGTGACTTCTTGATATGCCGCCACTTCGCAAAAGAAGGGAACGGCAGTTTTGCGGATTTCATTCTGCATACCGCAGAAATGCCGAACGCGCCGTATCTCAAAGCCGCCAAGTCAATGGCTGAAGTGTGCGGAAGTGCGAGCGTGTACGACTACCTTCGAAGGGAATGCGGGAAAGCTTGGGATGAAATTAAGAATCGGGATGCGCGAATTGCCGATCAGTTCATAATCACATTCAATCAACTCCTTCCCATACAGGCGCTCGCCTTTGCCTCAAACCGCATCGAAAGCGCTGCTTGCGCTGACGTATCGGAAGATATTCTCGGCATGAATTCGACATCCGACGGATCTATGCCCCTGCATATTTCCGTATCCCTGATGAGCTCGAGCGAGTATTCGCAAACAGCCTTAGAGTTGTTCGTGACGTGTGTAGAAAGAGGCACCGAGCGAGCGGCCGAGTACAACTGGGCATGCGGACCAGACGGTGCTTTCGCTTATGATCTCGATCGTACGGGATTCGATTTGGAAAACAGCAAACTCGATGCCCTCGCTCAAAAATATCAACAATCGCATTCCCGTAATGTTGCAGCATGTCTGATCGTCTTGACGAGTTCATACCTCTCTTCAAGGGCCCAGCGCGTTTGGCAAAATGGCATAACGTACACATACAACACCCTGACCTTCAGTTTCACATCAGAGTTGGCCGAGCTCCACGCCCATTGCTTCCGGGCGCTCTCCGTTCTAGTCGAAACCGAATTCAGCAGGCAAGTTAAATCCACCTTTCGGCAGCACTTCTCGTTCTATGGCAAAGAACCTGAAGCGGAGCACGCAGAAAACATGCATTCGGTGCTCTCGAGGATCGAAGAGCTATTCCCCAAATATATAAGCGAAGACTCGACAACCGATCTTTCATGCGGCTTAAGCATCAACCAGATTTACGAAACATGCGCGCAGAACTCCCCTCTGAGCCTCGATGGGTTCCGCCAGAGCACATTCGACGCGCTTGGCTTGGAGAACTCTTGGTCTCTCGAAGAGAAAGAACCTAGAATATCCGCGGAAGAGTTACCGCTAGAACGACTGACCGAAGCCCTGGGAAAGCTGGCCGAAGATTATGAGATTTCCGGTAAAGAGTGGGAGTCGGGCAGGGCTATCGGAAAAGTCCTTCTGGAAATTGCCAAAAGGACCCCAGATACCGCTTCAAGCATAATCGCACGCAATATCGCATCGTTGCCCTCGACGATCCCCGTTCCGTATGAAGCACTTGATTACCTTGCTGAAGCCATCGGCAGGAGGGTCCTTAGAAACGAGCTGGGCGCGGTGCTCGACGTGAGTGACCATCCGGCCCTGTTTGACTATCTTGATTTGCTAGCAATAAAGAGCGGGCCCGACAAGGAGGAGCTCGACGAGATCCTCGCAAGACTCGATGACGGCAGAACGCATCTCTGCTTGGAAGATTTGGAGATAGTCGAGCCAAAGCATCCTGGCTATATGCTCAAATATGCTTTTAGGTTTTCCGAACATACACACAATGATGAGGTTTGGCGGTTTTTCGGCAACTGCGGAGACGAAAAGCGCGTCTCCGCTCTAGATTCGTACTTCGGATCCAATCCCTCACCGGCTGTCAACCTGTATTTTCTCGCACTTGAAGGACGCCCTTCTTTCGACTATAACCTCGCTTTCCTACGCTGCCTTTTACGCCTTGACAGTTCAATGATTGACCGTTTTTTGGAATACGCTGCCAACCTCGACTACCGACAAAGGCACGATCTCCTGCGAAGAATCAGCTCGTTTTGGACCGTCCAGGACGATCACGCTTGGAATCTGCTGAAAGCAATGATCGATGAAGCGCTGAGCAAACCACTCGGCAGGTATGAAATAGCCTTTTTGTTTCCCGTTCATGATGCAAATGCGCTCTCGAGCGATATTTTTTGGGAGCGCCTGGAATATACCATCCGCGAAAGGATCGCCGACGCAAATAGTCTCGATAGAATAAGCTGGGCCTTGTCCGATTGCAATGACGAGGCGAGGGTTAGGGCTATCACCCTCATTCTGACGCTCGATAAAGACGGGATATCGATCAACCATTTGGATCTCCGTCGATCTTCAATGAGCGGGTCCCCTGAAAAAGGCTTTATTCCAGCAAAGCTCAAGGAGATTGAGGCGATTGACTCGATTGCTGCTCAGCTGCCCGCAGGTGTTGCATATTTAAAACACAGAGAATGGCTGTCAAAAGTGAAGTCATCAATTGAAGGAGACATCGAAGACGAAAAGTGGGGGCTATTCCACGACAGGCAGTAATCGACTTTGACACCTAGAATTAGGACAAGCCTCGGGGCTCCTGCCTAGCCCTTCGACCTGCACTGCGTGCAGAAGACGGTCGAGGGCGAACCGTGGTGCAGCTCCATGAGCTCGAGCTGCATCGCCCTGAACAGGTCCTCGGGCTTGTTCAGCAGCCGCTCGTCGATGTTTGTGTCAACGGCCTACTGAATACTGTTCAGTTTTACGCTACCACTGACAGCGAGGTCGAAGTGGCTCGTTGCTATTTCGAAGCCGCGCGCGCGGCGCGGAAGGGCGGCGTGGACCCCGAGGCCACTGCCTACAAGCTCGACAAGATGATTTGGTTGCTCTGCACAAGCGACTTTTACCTCGAAGGGGGTCTAAAGCTCTTTTCAACCAATGCACTTGTTGAATCGAACCTGAGCGCTTATTCGGGGGATGGCATTTAAATCGGAGCCACTTTCAGAAAAGCGGCGCTGCAAACGCATGCCAAAACTGGCAAATTATTATGAAAGGTAATCTTATGGCAAACGCAGAGGAATCAACTAAGGCCGGTCTATCGCGCTTGCAAGACGACGCAAGGCCGACTATTTGCAGCGACTCTCTCGAACTTATTTCGAATATCGCAGAGGTTGGCCTGGACGAAATTCTCCAAAACGAGTTCTTGAAGGACATCCCCGTCATCTCAAGCCTAGTGAGCATCTACAAAATCGGAAACAATATCCACAATGCGCATCTGCTGAAGAAGTATGCGTGTTTCCTCGATGAGTTCAACCGCGACTCTTTTGAAAATGGCTCATGGAACAAGTACAAGCAATACTTTGAAGAGTCAAATAGGAAGCGCGATATTGAGTACCTGCTTATCCTGCTCGAAAGATACATTGAGGAGGACAAAGCGCGGCGACTAGCAAAGATTTATGAGGCCTACCTAGATAAAGAAATTAGCTGGGACGATCTTCGTTTGTTTGCAGAGACTTTGGACAGATTTCTACCTGGAGACTACGAAATGCTTCGAGAAAAGGAAACTTTTCAGACGCTCAGAGGCAGAGATGCAGAAGTTCTTCTTCGATTAACCGGACTGGGATTGCTGATTGAGGATATCCATCGGCAGCAGTGGGACGTAGTAGATACGACGCTCATCTTCGACGATCCCGACGAAATTGAGAAAGAAGAAAGGGTTTATCGTAGGACCGAATTTGGAAACAGGATGGTATCTATACTTGGCTAGCTACTGCAGACAGCAATCTGAGCGCGCTCTTGTCGTCTTGGTTAAACTGCTCGGATCTACCAGTGATTTTTACTGCATTAGGCATTCGTAAAGGGAATCGGTTCTTCACGATTCGCATCCTTTCTAGTGCTGCCTTTATTTAATGATCGAGATATGCTCGGCGACTGCGGTGTTCTGCCCCTTAGGTTACAGACGGTTGTTTCTATTGAGCTTCCAGAGGAAATACATGGGGTTCTCTTTTGCCTTGGCTTCTCGCAAGAAATCTGCGGATTGAGATGCAACGGCCCCTATGCCGGCAGCCCCGAGGAAGGCCATGGCATCAGAAGGTGATGCGATTCCGTATTGCCCCAATGTAAAGCTCGCAATTCCGATAGCGGCTTCAATGCCTGCGGAGGTGACTAATCGGGATCGCTCGTTTTTCATCACTAAAGATATCTTGTGAAGCTCGGGCTCAATTAGGTCGTTCTTCAGGTCAGCTAATGTCGAGGTGTCGATGGGCCTTTCGCTCAGGCCTTTGGACAAGGTATCCCTAAACACAAGAAACGACTCTTCGTTTCTAATGCGGCAATCAAGGATGCTACGCAACGTTGCATTTTCAGCAATGGGGAGGGGGCAAGATAACCGGCGAATGGGTATGGTCTGATCTTTTCGAGGATAAAGGGTGGAAGTTGCGGACTCGAGGAACTCAATCTGAGCTGGACGAGTGGTTAAATACGAGCTATTCGAAAAATAGGGATTGACGAGGGCTTGAAAGCAATCGTCCAACAATGGCAGTAGGATAGTCAAGATGCCGCCTTTCTCCAGCATGTCTCTATCCAATCGCGTTTCGCCTTGGCTTGCATAGAGCGATTCGTATTCAGACGGGATTACCAGGAAATCGACATCCATCTCATCATGGGACCCATATGCATCCATTCCCTCAATCGCTACATACAGATTCCCATCTGGTGCTTGTTTTAAAGTGCACGAGGTAGAGGAACAGAATTGTCGTACGAGTTCATCCCAATAACTCGATATCAATCCTTTTGCTTTTGATTCTCTTTCGATTTGTCGCGCTAGGCAATCTTTGCAAAGAGGAATGTAATTGCTCGAAAATCCGAGTATTCCAGCTTTGACTATGTCTTCGACTCGCATGGTCAAATAGATCCCGAATGCAAGTTCATCGACTGAGACATAATCATCGTGCCCCATTTCGAATGCCGATTCTATAGGGCAATGAATCAGTGTTTTATCTGCATACAATGCTGAGAACTTTGCCAAATGGTAAATGTTTTGCTCTCGACAGGCATAGTCAGTGCAGGGGAATTTGCCTCCTTCAAGGGTGGAGTCAACAGAAAAATTGAACAGGGATTGATTTTCGATTTTTTCGATTGGGATAAGGGGTGCAAGGCCCCTAATAAAGGCGTCGAACCTCCTTTGCCCCAGTTCTTCTAGGTACGCAATTATTTCGGCAAGAGAGCTGTTCTTGAATGCGGCTAGATAAGAATAAAGGTCATCGTATGCATGAGTCGCCATTTCGCTCACCTACACTTTCGGAAAGAGTTTTGCGTCGTTATTTCCGAGGCGTCGTTGGGCTCGCAATCGACTCTAGTGTGCAGCTGCTTCTCGACGTACTCCCTCATGTTCTGCCTCCACATGTAACTAATTGATTTGCTATGTGCCATTATGAATGGTATATAGCAAATCAATTAGTTACATTTAATGGAGCATTGCGAGCGTGGCGCGCGCAAAGAAGAGTCGTTGTATGGAGGCTTCCGGCAACGGCCTTTTGTACGTCCGTGAATGTTGGGTGCTATCGCGGATGACGTCATTGTTGCCTGCACTCTCGATCCAAGGATGTAATTACGGAAGTGCGGGGAAAATCGAGAACCTTCGAGCACAACGCGATTTTTAGCACCAAAACCGCAGTTCGCGGAAGCGAAAACTGGGGCCTGGTTAGCATTTCTTCGATTTTCCCCGCACTTCCGAATTTGACCCCTTGCCGCACCTTGATCACGTCTTCAAGTGGCTGGTTCATCGCTAATGGAGTTTTCTGCGGTGCTTGAATTGCGGTGTTGTGATTAGGGCAAAAGGCTCTTGGCTCCGGGGAGGCTCATCGCACGAAAATTCAAGTTGCTGCTGAAGTAGGGCTTGCTTCGGCAGCGCTAACAATAAGGGCGGCTCTGCTAGTCTCGGGAGACCGCGGCATTCGGCGGGCCTGCCGAATGCCGCGGTCAGTAGCGGTCAGTAGCGGTCAGTATATTCTTCGGAGCCGTTTCTCTGGGCTTCGGCGGACTTGCCAACTCGCGCTTGGGCACTACTCAGTAGATTACTCAGCAGTGCCCAGTAGATTACTCAGTAGTGCCCAGCAGGGGGAGGGCAGCAAACGCAATGGGCCTGTTTCCCGGCTAGGACCTGCAGCCTCAAACTTCGCTTGGCATCCTGTAGAACTGGTGCGGGTCTTTCGGGCTTTTCCCTACCCATTCCAACAGGCCTCGCCCGGCAAGGTCTTTCAGAGTCTTCGAGGCCGTTTTCCTACCGACATTGGACTCCCGCGCGAGGTCGGAGGTCGTGATTTTCCCCTGAGCGGCGGCAATTGCCATCGCTGCTCGTTCGCGCTCGCTGAGGAGCGGTCGGTTGTCGGCCGCGGTTCTCCTGAAGGCCGCTTTCTGTAACCCAGGACGCTCGAAGACGACGACGGTGCTGTTGACGGTCTGCTCGAAGCGGAACCTCACGCCGGCTGCCTCGCAGGCCTCCTTGATGCGCGGTATGCCCGTGCCGTACTGCTCGATGACGCCGGCGCGGAACAGGGTGCGCGCGATCGCGGGGTTTCGGAGGCCGAACTCGCTCGCGGTACCGTCTAGGTGCTCTTGCGGCGAGTCGCCCTCGGGGAACAGGCCCGGGCTCACGATCTGGACGGTGTCCATGAACACGTTGACCTCGACGGCGGTGCCGGTGGTGTAGTCGCGGTGGCACAGCGCGTTGGCAACCGCCTCGCGGATGGCCTCGGCCGGGATCTCGGGGATCTCCTTGCGGTACATGCCCGTCTCGCCGATGACGAACTCGCGCCTGATGTTCGACGTCACGAAGTACTCGGCGAAGTCGAGCAGCTTGAGCATGGTGCCGCACTCGCGGCGCAGGTCGAGGATCTTGGCCTTGGTGTTGCCGCCCAGAAGCCCCAGCTTCATCCTGGGGTAGGTGTCGGATCCCTCGCAGAACAGCTCCACCGCGGCGTTTCTTAGGCTGCCGTCGGGCGCGACGAGGTCGAGCCTTGCCAAGGTGTCCTCCACGCCGGCGAACCCGCCGCCCACGCGTCCGGCCCTGCCGCCGCGCGCGACGAAGTCACGCACCGCCTGCTCGTCGGCGTCGGAGACGGGCCTGCCGGACGGCAGCGAGTCCCACGGGCTACGGGCGCGCTCACGCTTGACGACCATGGCGCTCAGCTCCGAGGCCGACAGCGCTTTGTTCGAAGTCCCCACGCGGGTGAAGTAGCGTCCGTCGGCGGAGTAGGGGGCGTCGGCACCTGAGAAGGCAATTTTGATGTATCGCAGCCCATCATCGGCGTCGAGGCACTCGACCGTCGGGAACACCGCGGGCTCGATCTTGTCGGACACCCACGACGTCACCTGGCGCAGCGTTGCGTCGCTGACATCCTGGCCGATGACATCGCCGTTGTCCTTCACGCCGAAGTAGAGCTCGCCGCGGCCGTGCTTGTTCAGCATGGCGCTGATGGCTTGCAGTGCTTCTTTATGCTCGCCAGTGGACTTCTTGAACTCGACGGTCTCGCTCTCGCTGCCCAGGTTCATCCGCGCTGCCTTTCCCGTTCGTTGCTTGTCTCGTTGGATTATACCGTGGTCACCATGGGCGAAAACGTGGAAGCGCGCTTGCTTGCCTCTACCATGTTCTCATGCGCCTTAATGCCCTTTGTGAAGAATCATCCCATTGGGAAACGGGTCCCTATGGAACGATTTTGGTATCAGGCATAGGGGGGCGCTATCGTGGATGTCGTCACCATTGCCTGCGCCCTCGATCCAGAGATGTAATTACAGAAGTGCGGGGAAAAATCGAAAACCTTCGAGCACAACGCGGTTTTTTTGTATCAAAACCGCAGGTCGCGGAAGCCTAAAACGGGGGTCTGGTCAGCATTCCTTTGGTTTTCCCCGCACTTCCGAATTTGGCCTCTCGCCACATCCCGATTACGTCTTAAAGTGGCGCAAAAAGCCGTGTGCTCTGCTTGATTTTGCTCAGGAATTATGCCTGAGGGGTAGTGGATTCGCCTTTCTCCGCCGTGCAGCGGCACGTGTAGGGCTCTCTGGCTCAGGCGCGAGTCGCTTCCCGTCTGAAAAAGTTCTTAAAACAGCTTTAAAGTTGCCTTTGGCCTACATTGACAGCGTACAATACGCATGTTTACCATGGCAAAAGCTAAATTTGGGGAGGGGGAGCGCACGGTGGAAGTGCTGGTTGTTGGCAATACCGCGTATGTCGATGACGACTTTTGTGCCAAGGCGTTTCCCGGTGACCATGTTCAGGTCGTGGCGGCCAACGAGGCGCGCCGCGACGGGTCGTCGCTCCATGCGTCTTGGAAAGAGCTGCTGCAGCACCTGGACCAGGCTTACGAATTCGACCGTGTGGTCTACCTCTCTACCTATCTCACGCCGCATACCGAGGCCGTTGGCGACATCGAGCTGCTGCGCTCCGTCTTTCGAGCTTGCATGGGTCGCCAGATTCAGCTGCTGTTTGTGACTGGTCCCATGGGAGCGGACGGTGCGGTGGACGTTGCGGGGCAAAACGGCAAGGGCATCATTGCCCGTGCGGCCAACGACCTGTGCCGCTACTATGCGGTCCGCGACGGCATTCAGGCCAAGATCTTGCGCGTGCCGTATCTGTACACCGCCTCGCCCACGCTGGAAGACCCGATTTTGACCCCGCTGTTCGAGGCGTGCTCGCAAGGCTCTGCTGTCATGAGGGCTGGGGCGGACTCACCGCTCGGTGCCCTCTGCGCCGAGGAGCTGGCCGTTCTGGTGCGTCGCATCTTCGACAGCTGGGATGCCACATTCGAGGAACTCGAGGTTCCGGATAGCTTTGCCCACACCGTGGGAGACCTGGGCGAGGCGCTCAAGGGCTTGTTCCCGGGGCTCGACATTACCTACGACGGGGACGCCGTCGTCTCCATTGCTCCGAGCGATACCGTCCGCACGCGCTACGGGTGGTTCCAGCGCTATGACGTGCTGCGCGATCTTTCGACCATACACGCCCGCTGGGAGCAGACCCTCGCGGGCAAGCGCCATCCGCTGCGTGCCGCCATCGACCGCATGCGCGGGCGGACACTGCCCATCAAATGCCTGGAGACCGCGCTGGCCTGGGTGCTCTTTGAGGGCCTGGAGCTGGTGTTTTCGCAGTCTGCTCAGCTTAACGTGCTCGACTACCGCCTGCTGTACGTGGTACTGATCGGCACGCTGTATGGGCTCGATTTTGGCCTGGTTGCGGCGCTGCTGGCGTCGGTGGGTTTGGCCGCGAGCTACTTTACTCAGTACGGTTATACCTTCCAGGGTCTCTTTTACGAGCCGTCTAACTGGCTGCCGTTTATTGCGTACTTTGTGGTGGGCGCCGTGTGCGGCTATGTGCAGCTTCGCAACAGCGAGGCCATTAAGGCGGAGCGTGACGAGAACGAGCTTGTGCGAAACCGCAACACGTTCCTAACGCGGCTCTATCACGACGCGATTGAGGACAAGCGTGCCTATAAGCGACAGATTGTGGGGCGCCACGACAGCTTTGGCAAAATCTTTGCTGTGACACAGGAGCTCGACGTACTCAACCCGCGTGATATATACCGCAAGTGCTGTGAGCTGCTGGGCGAGATTCTCGAGAACGATTCGGTGACGATCTACCATGTTTCGGGTGGGGCATTTGCGCGCCTGGTAGCGGCGAGCCCGGCGATTTCCAACGATGTGCCGCGCTCGCTCTCGCTCGATGACCTTGCGCCCGTGCTCCAAGGTGCGATCTCGGGTTTGTGGGTGAACCGCGCACTGACGTCGGGGCTTCCGATGTTTGGCTATGCGATCGAGCGCGATGGAGCCCCAGCCGTATTGATCTTTGTGCGTCACGTGGCCGAAAGCCAAATGACCCTGTACTACCAAAATCTGTTCCGCATCCTGTGCGGCCTGGTGGAAAGCGCGCTGGGACGCGCCTTCGATTACGAGGCAGTGGCGCAGGATAAGCGCTGCGTTGCCGGCACGTGCGTGCTCAACCACGACGCCTTTGGCCAGGAACTCGCCGCCGAGCAGGCGCTTGCTGACAATAAGATGGGGAGTTTCTTGCTCTTGCGCGTGGTGCCGGGCATGGAGCCTGTTGGCGAGCTGGTTGGCGCCATCGGGTCGGCGATTCGCGAGAGTGACGCTGCGGGCCTAGTCGATGGAGACACACTTTACTTGCTTATGCGTCAGGCAACCGAGGCCGACCTGCCCGTTATTTGTGCGCGCTTGGCGGCCAAGCACATTACAGTGGAACCTGTCGGCAGCGAGGACGTTGTGGCCCTGATGCAACGCATCGCGCCCACCGGAAGCGGTGAAGGGGAGGCCGCTTGATCTCGCTTGTCGTTGCTACCGCACTGCTATTAATTCATGCGCTGGTGTGTCTGGTGCTGTGGACGCTTATGAAACTGGGCCTGCTGCCGGTGCGCGGGCACATGCTTGCCGTGATGGTGCTCGTACCGCTGTGGGGCCCGTTGCTCGTGGCACTACTCTCGGTACGTAGCGCGGTGTTCGGCGACGACCTTAAGGACGCCACGCTGGAGATGCTGCGCATTAACGAAGACATGCATCGCAGTTTGCTCGTGCAGGTGCGCGAGGGCGATGATGGCGTGGTGCCGCTCGAGGAAGCGCTGATCGTCAACGACCCGGGCGACCGCCGCCGTCTGATGCTCTCCATGCTTACCGAGGATCCGGATGCGTACCTCGCACAGTTGCAGGCAGCAAAACTCAACGACGATGTTGAGGTCGCGCACTATGCCGCGACGGCGGTGGCGCAGATCTCCAAGGAGTCCGACCTTAAACTGCAACAGCTGGAGCGCGCGTTTAAGACCGATTCCAGCTCGCATAACCTGGATGCGTATTGCGACTTTTTGGGCACCTATCTGGACTCGGGTTTGGCGGAGGGCCGTGTGGCACAGATTCAGCGTCAGCAGTATGCACGCTTGCTCGCGCGTCGTTGCGAACGCGAGGACGGGCCGGCGTTGCGCATCCGCTATGCCACGGCGCTGGCCGATGCCGGCGAGATCGATAAGGCAGAGGACGTCGCGAGCCAGTTGGTGATCGATGCGTCAGACGAGCAGGACGTGTGGATGCTCTGCCTGCGCTTGGCTGTGATTCGTCGCGATGGGCAGGCGGTACAGCGCGTAATCGACGCGATCGACAAGCAGCATGTGTATTTGAATGCCGAAAATCGTGAGAGGCTGGCATTTTGGCGCGAAGGAGAGGAGGCCCGATGAGCGTGGTGCAACATATCCGCGAGCGTGCGGGCCACTTTCGCTGGATGGGGCTGCTCGTGGTATGGGCGGTCTTTATCGCCATGGCCGCCGTGCTGTTGATCGAGCGTGCCGGCGTGCAGTACAGCGCCGGGCAGCATAAGCTGGGCATGCTCGCTGCCAACGACGCGGTGCCGGCAAGCTCGGCGATGTTTGGCCAAAAGCCCACGTGCTTGGTTATTACCGACTCGGACCAAGATGGCGTCGAGGACGTCAAAGAGCAGTTCGACCAGATCTTGCTTGACATGAAGATCGCTCACCGCGATGTGGATATTGCCACCGATGGTGTTGATGCGATTCCTTCCCTCACATCCTTCGACCGCGTGATTTTACTGATGCCGTCGCTCGACGGGCTCGGTACGCACCTCTCCGACATCATGAGCTGGGTGAGCGCCGGCGGTTCGCTGATGCTCGCCATGACGCCGGATAATTCCAGCTACCTGCAGGCAATCGGTCCCAAGCTGGGCATCGATTCTGCCGGCTATGAATATGCGACGGCAGAGAGCATCGTGCCGAGCGAGGACTTTATGATTGGCGGTGGCCAGCGTTATGAGCTCTCGGACCCCTTTGATTCGTCGCTTTCGGTATCGCTGCGCGAGACGGCTTGTGTGTGGGCTAAGACCGGCGATGCGGGCGCCCCGCTCATTTGGTCGAATGACTGCGGTAGCGGGCGCACCGTGGTATGCAATATCGGTATCTATGACAAGGTCATGCGCGGCTTTTACGCCGCGGCGATCAGCCTGCTGGGCGATGCCACGGCCTATCCGGTCATCAACAGCGCTGTCTTCTATCTGGACGACTTTCCCAGCCCCGTGCCCTCGGGCGACGGCACCTACATCAAGCGCGACTACGGGCTTTCCATTGCCGACTTTTATACCAAGGTCTGGTGGCCCGATCTGCAAAAGCTCGCGCAAAAATACGGCATTCGCTATACCGGCGTGATGATCGAAAACTACGAGGACACGGTCAACCAGACCGAGCCCGCGCGCCAGGCCGATACCACGCAGTTCCGCTACTTTGGCGGCATGCTGCTGCAGATGGGCGGAGAGCTGGGTTTCCACGGCTACAACCATCAGCCGCTGGCGCTCTGGGACACCGACTATGGCACGCTGTACGACTACAAGACGTGGAAGAACAAGGAGACGCTCGTCGCATCGCTCAACGAGCTTATAGCCTTCCAGGATGAGGTGCTGCCCAACGCGCACGGCTCGGTCTATGTGCCACCGTCGAATATCCTTTCGGCCCGTGCGCGCCAGCTTATCGGCACCGACGTTCCGCGCATTAAGACCATCGCCAGTACGTATTTTGAGGATGGCACCGCCCTGCCATACGTGCAGGAGTTTGACGTGGCGAGCGATGGCATTGTGGAGCAGCCGCGCATTGTCTCGGGCGGCATGGTCGACGATTCCTACATGCGCCTGGCTGCCGTGTCCGAGCTCAACATGCACTACGTAAGCACGCACTTTATGCATCCGGACGACCTACTGGATCCCGATCGCGGCGCTAAGGAGGGCTGGGAGGTCTACAAGGGCGGCTTGACCGACTACCTGGATTGGCTTACCAAGTTTGCGCCCGACTTGCGACGCCAGACCGGTTCGGAATGCTCGGGCGCTATCCAGCGCTTTTCGTCCGTGACGGTGAGCGTGGATACCAGCGCGGATTCCTGGACGCTCAGCCTGGGCAATTTCCACGACGAGGCGTGGCTCATGTTCCGCTCCAACTACGGCGAGCCGGGTGCAGTCACGGGTGGCGAGATTACGCATCTGACGGGCGATCTGTACCTGGTTAAAGCCACGGACAAGACGGTGACCATTGCACGCAAGGAGGGTGGCGACAAATGAGAATCTGTTTGGTACTCGAGGGTTGCTACCCTTATGTGCACGGCGGCGTATCTACCTGGATGCATGGCTATATCCAGGCCATGCCCGAGCACGAGTTTGTGCTGTGGGTGATTGGCGCGCATGCTGCCGACCGCGGCAAGTTTGTCTACGAGCTGCCCGGCAACGTGGTCGAGGTGCACGAGGTATTTCTGGACGATGCCCTGCGGCTTTCGGGCGAGCAAGAAGAGGCCGACTTTAACGCCCGCGAGCGCGAGGCGCTGCGTCGCCTGGTGTCGCTCTCCAATCCGGACTGGGACGTGTTGTTCGATATCTTCCAGCGCCGTCGCGTGCATCCGCTCTCGTTTTTGCAGAGCCGCACGTTTATGGATATCTTTCGCGACGTGTGCCTGGCCGAGTACCCCTACACGCCTTTTGCCGACGCATTCCACACTATGCGCTCCATGTTGCTGCCCGTGCTCTACCTTCTGGGCAGCGAGGTGCCGGTGGCCGATGTGTACCACGCCATCTCGACCGGCTACGGCGGCCTGCTCGCCTGCCTGGGCTCAAGCGTTCACCAGGCTCCGGTGCTGCTGACCGAGCACGGCATTTATACCCGCGAGCGCGAGGAAGAGATCATTCGCGCCGACTGGGTCGTGCCGTCGTTTAAGGACCGCTGGATTCGCTTTTTCTACCTGCTTTCGGAGGAGATCTACCGCCGCGCCTTCCGCGTGACGAGCTTGTTTCATAACGCCCGCAAGACGCAGATCGATATGGGCTGCGATGCGGACAAATGCCTGGTCATCCCCAACGGCATTCAGTTCGACCGCTTTAAGGACATTCCCTTAAAGCCCGATGACGGCTGGGTGGACATTGGCGCGGTGGTGCGTCTGGCGCCCATCAAGGACGTCAAGACCATGATCTATGCCTTCTTTGAACTGCACGAGCGCCTGCCTAAGGTGCGCCTGCATATTATGGGCGGCGTGGACGATGAGGAGTACGGCGCCGAGTGTCATGCGCTGGTGGAGACATTGGGCGTGCGTGACTTGATCTTTACCGGCCGCGTCAACGTGGTCGAGTACATGGAAAAGCTCGACTTTACCATTCTGACGAGCATCTCCGAGGGCCAGCCGCTCAGCGTGCTGGAGTCGCTTGCAGCGCGCCGTCCCTGCGTGACGACCGAGGTGGGCTGCTGCCGCGAGCTGCTCGAAGGCGCTCCGGGCGATGACTTTGGCGTGGCAGGTTTTGTGACGCCGCCCATGTATCGCAAGGGCTTGGCCGATGCCATGGAGCGCATGTGCACAAGCCGCGCCCGCCGCATTGAGATGGGGGAGCGCGGCCAGCGTCGCGTCGCCACGTACTTTTTGCACGAGCAGATGCTCGCCAACTATCGCGCGCTGTACGACGAGACAGCGCGTGCGTTTGACCTGCCCAGAGAGGGGGAGTAGCCGGTGGCCGGAATCGGTTTTGAGCTCAAACGCCTGTTTAGGCGCAAGGGTCTGTTTGCCACGATGCGCGCCTATGGCTACGCCGGCATTGTGTGCACGGGCCCCATGCTGCTTGGCGTGCTGCTCCAGGTGGGTATTTTGGTGCTGTGCGGTCTGTGGGGTGTGGGCCGCGCCAACCAAGATCTGCTGGTGTGCATGGTGACCTATACGCTGCTGGCATCGCTCACGCTCACAAGCTTTTTCTCCATGCCGGTCACGCGCTTTTTGGCCGACATGCTCTTTACCGAGCGCGAGGATGAGATCCTGCCTTCGTTTTGGGGATCTAATGCCATCATGCTCGTTGCGGGCACGGTGCTCTACGGCGTCTTTTTGCTGTTCTCGGGCGCCACGCTGCTGCAGGGGCTGCTGTGCCTGTGGCTGTTCAACATTATGATCGTCAACTGGAACGGCATGAGCTATCTCACGGCCATCAAGGATTACCGTGGTATCCTGTGCAGCTTTGCGGCCGCCATTGGCGTGGCGTGCCTGTTCGCTCTGGCCGCGCTGGCGCTGGGGCTGCCGCCGGTCGAGGGCCTGTTGGCATCAATCGCCCTGGGCTACGGCGTCATGCTCGCCTGGGATGTGGTGCTGCTGTACCGGTATTTTCCTCAGAGCGACCGCAGCCCCTGGTTCTTTTTGCAGTGGCTCGATCAGTTTATGCCGCTGGCGCTCACGGGCTTGTTTACCAACCTGGGGCTCTTTGCGCACTTGGTGATAATTTGGGCCGGTCCCATTGGCGTGCAGGTCAAGGGCTTATTTTATGGCGCGCCCTACCACGATGTGCCGGCGCTCATCGCGTTTTTGACCATTCTGGTCACGACCGTCAACTTTGTGGTCTCGGTCGAGGTCAACTTTTATCCGCGCTACCGCGACTACTACAGCCTGTTTAACGACGGCGGCGTAGTGGGCGATATTGTGGTGGCCGAGGAGGAGATGCTCGCCACACTCAACCGGGAGCTGTGGTTTTGCGCGCTCAAGCAGCTGTTTGTGACTGCGGCGGTCATCTCGCTCGAGACCACGGTGCTCTCGGCCCTGCCGCTGGGCTTTAACAGCCTTATGCACGGGTATTTTCGCACGCTGTGCGTGGGCTATGGCCTGTATGCCGTGGGCAATACGGTGATGCTCATCTTGCTGTACTTTACCGACTACAAGGGAGCCGTGCTGGCCTCGGGCCTGTTTGCCGGTGTGGCAGGGCTGGCAACCGCCGTGTCGTTGCTTTTGCCGCAGCAGTTTTACGGCTTTGGTTTTTTGCTGGGTGCGGCGGTGTTTTTTATCGTGGCGCTGCTCCGGCTCGATACCTATACCGCCAACTTGCCGTATCGTATCCTGAGTCAACAGCCCATGGTGGCGACCGACAAGACGGGTCGCTTTACACAACTGGGCCGCTTGCTCGACCGTGCCGAGCAGCGCTATGAGGAAGGCCGCCATAAGGGTGAGCCGCATGGTTGGTTTGAGCGCACGGTGGTCCGTGTGTATCGCAACCATTGGGGAGGTTCTGATGACCGATAGGATGATGTCTCGCCGTCGCCTGATTGAAGCGGCTGCCGGCGCGCTGCTGCTTTCGGGCTGCTCGGTGCAGGAAGACTCCTCGACCAAAAAGGTCAAAAAGCAGGACAAGATTAAAAAGGCCGAGACCTCGGACAAGGTCAAGCACCTGCGCGACAAGGACGAGCTCTACGAGGTCTACGATGACTCGGGCATTGTGACCATGTACCTGACGGTCTCGCGCGGCAACAGCTCCGAGAACACTGATCATAGCTGGGCCGATATCAATACGTACTCGGTGTATGACTACGCCGACATGGGTGTGGCGCGCTATAAGGTAATGGGCCTGCTGCAGGCGGGCGACGAAGACGGTCCGGTGGCCGGCGAGGTTGGCTATGGCGAGGAAGCGCCCAATGCCACCGTGCAGGTGCGCGGCCAGACATCGAGCATGAACTCGCAAAAGAATTACAAGGTAGAGCTCAAAAAGGGCAAGGGTACCTGGCGCCACCAGCGCGCGATTGCTCTTAACAAGCATATGGGCGAGGGTATGCGTTTTCGCAACAAGATGGCCTATGACCTTATCCGTGGGATTCCCCAGATGATGGGCCTGCGCACGCAGTTTGTGCATCTGTGGGTGTGCGACCAGACTGAAAAGTCCAACGATACCTTTGAGGATTACGGCCTGTTTACGCAGGTGGAGCAGCTCAACAAGACGGCGCTTAAGGCGCACGGCTTGGATAAGAACGGGCATCTGTACAAGGTGAACAGCTTCGATTTCTATCGCTACGAGGACACCATTAAGCTTGCCGACGATCCCGACTACAACCAGGAAAAATTTGAGGGCATGCTCGAGATTAAGGGCGACTCGGACCACACCAAGCTCATCGAGATGCTCGATACGCTCAACGACGAATCGCAAAAGATCGATGACGTGCTCGACACCTACTTTGATACCGAGAACCTGGTCTATTGGTTGGCGTTTCAGATTCTGACGGGCAACTGCGATACGCAGAACCGCAACTGCTATCTGTACAGCCCGCTCAACTCAAATACCTGGTACTTTTTAGATTGGGACAACGACGGCATGCTGCGTAAGCTGGAGCTGAGCCTAAAGGGTTTCTCGGACTATGCGAGCTGGGAGCGCGGCGTAAGCAACTACTGGGGCAACGTGCTGTTCAACCGTGCGTTGCGCAGCAAGGCGTTCCGCAGCGAACTCGACCGTGCCGTCAAGGACTTGCGCTCGTATTTGACCGAGGCGCGCCTGAGCAAGATGATCAAGCACTACCGCGAGGTTACTGAATCCCTGGTTTTTGCCTCGCCCGATATCGACAATCTGCCTGTCACCAAGGACCAATACGAGCAGATCGCCGCGGCGATCCCCTCCGAGATCGAGGAGAACTATAAGAGCTATTGTGAGAGCTATAAAAAGCCCATGCCGTTCTACATTGGCGTGCCGCAGATCGATAACGGTAAGCTGCGCATGAACTGGGATGCGTCCTACGACTTTAAGGCGCGCGACATTCGTTATACCGTCGAGCTGGCGCGAGATTATGCTATCAAGGACGTGCTTTTTAAGGCCGAGGACGTGCTGCTTCCCGAGGTGACCTGCGATGCGCCTGATACCGGCCAGTATTTTGTGCGCGTGCGTGCTACCAACTCCGACGGCTATACGCAAGATGCGTTTGACTACTATGTGACCGACGACGGCAAGCACTACGGCATGAAGTGTTTTTACGTGCAAGACGGCGGTAAGGTCGTGGAGGACACGTATGAGGAAGGCTAGCGCGCTGCTTGAGCGCCTGGCGGCACCTCCCGCACGTACCACGCAGGAGCGTTACCGCCACGAGCTCAAATATCTCATTAACGAGGGTGAGCACACTGCTCTTGCCTGTCGCATGGCGCCGGTGTTTAAGCTGGACAAGCATGCGCAGGCGGGCGGTTACACCATTCGCAGCCTGTACTTTGACGACTACTGCAACTCGGCCTACGAGGAAAAAGACGCCGGTATCCTCATGCGCAAAAAGTACCGCGTGCGCATCTATAACGGCGGCGACAAGGTGATTAAGCTCGAGCGCAAAAAGAAGTACGGCAGCTGGATTTACAAGGAGGACGCCCCGCTCACGCGTGGCGAGTTTGAGCAGATTCTGGCTGGCGACTACGACTTTTTGCTGAGGAGCCCCTATCCGCTCTGCCGCGAGTTCTACATCGAGTGCATCTGCAACATGATGCGCCCGCGGACCATCGTGGACTACGAGCGCGAGCCGTGGGTGATGGATGAGGGCACCGTGCGCATTACGTTTGACATGAACGTTCGTGCCGCGGTGGGTAGCTTCGATATCTTTGACGCTACGCTGCCCGCGCTGCCGGTCCTGGAGCCCGGCAAGCTGGTGATGGAGGTCAAGTTTACGGAGTTTTGCCCGCAGCTGGTGCGCGATATGGTGCCGCCGGGCGCGGCCGAGCTTACGGCTGTCTCCAAGTACTGCCTGTGTTACGAAAAGACCGCCTACCTTCGCGGTTTTAACTACTGGGAATCGGATTTTGAGAACCGAGGGGATATTTAGACCATGAGCACCAGGGACTTTTTTAAGAACTCCGTCTTGGAGGCGTTTGGTCAGGTCGACCCTGCCAAGATCGGTCTATCGCTGCTCGTGGCGCTCGCCATGGGCATCCTGATCTATTACGTGTACAAGCGCTTTTTTACCGGCGTGGTGTATTCGCGCAGCTTTGCCGTGACGCTCGTGGGCATGTGCGTGCTCACCTGCATGGTCACGCTCGCGATCTCGACCAACGTGGTCATCTCGCTCGGTATGGTCGGTGCCCTGTCTATCGTCCGCTACCGTACGGCGGTCAAGGACCCGCTCGACCTGCTGTATCTGTTTTGGGCCATTACCACGGGCATTACGGCAGGCGCCGGCATGTATGCGCTCGTGGGGCTCACGGCGGTGGTGATCGTGGCCATGATTGCCGGTTTTGCGAGCCACCAGGACAAGGCGCGCGTGTACATGATGGTCATCCACTACACGGGTCAGACCACTGGCGACGATATCGTGCGTGCATTTGGGCGCACCAAGTTCACCGTCAAGTCCAAGACCATGCGCGGCGACAAGGTGGAGATGGCCGCCGAGGTGTTCTCGGACGGTGTGGATATGCCCTATACGGATGCCATCCGCGCGCTCGACGGGGTAGAGGACCTGACGCTCATCCAGTACAACGGCGAGTACCACGGTTAGAACCCTTGCGAGCAGATTGCACAAAGTGGGGTTCTCCTGGTCGAGCATACGTCAGCGAGCGGGCAGCTGCCGTGGCGAGGTGCCGCGAAAGAGGAGCGACGCGTACTTCATGTACGCGAGCGACGGTTTGAGCGGCAGATCGCCCGGCAGATGTCCGCGCAGCGTCGAGCAGTCCGGCGTTCGTTAGAACGCCGGAACGAACAGGTATCATGGTGAAAGCGATTTCAATGACAGGGGTACTCGTGGTAAAGATGAAAGATGTGGCCGAGCTGGCCGGCGTTTCGAGCGCCGCCGTCTCGCGCTACCTCAACGGTGGATATATCTCGGCGGACAATGCTCATGTACGGTAAAGAAGCAAGCAACCGAAAACAATAGATAGACCGCCAGCACTACACTATTCCGAACCAAAGACCAAAAGATAAGCATTTTGAGAAAATCTAAACTTTTGGATTTTCCTACAATGCCAACTACGGCGGAATCCCTCCCACTCCTTATATCTTTCTGTATACATTGAATTTGTATTTAGTAAAATGCAGACAACACCACGGATCGGCTTTTGGTTGGACAATTCCAACCAAACACCACAGCAGACAGCAGAAAACATTCTGAACGCTAGGAAGCCGGTATGATTGTTACATATAAGGGGAAGAAAAATTTCTTTTAGGTACTTGCTTTCCTAAAACTGATGTGATACAATGATTTAAACCAGAAAAGGAGTAAAAAATATGCGGCAAGGTATTCTTAAATAAAATTTGATAATGGGCGCAAAAATGATTGCCCCTTGCAGGGGCTTAGTTTTTGTACCCAATTTAAGAATACTTTTGCCTTTTTAGTAAATATCGTGACGGACAGCGGCTCATGTAAGCCGTCATACTTCTGTTTGTCCGAAGTCATGATCCCCAGCGGTAAAAGTATTAGCCGCTGGGGATTTTTGCGCCCATTTGGGCCTTGTATGGAGGATAGACATGAACATTATCAATATCGGGATTCTTGCCCATGTAGACGCTGGAAAGACAACCTTGACGGAGAGCCTGCTATATGCCAGCGGAGCCATTTCAGAACCGGGGAGCGTCGAAAAAGGGACAACGAGGACGGACACCATGCTTTTGGAGCGGCAGCGTGGGATTACCATTCAAGCGGCAGTCACTTCCTTCCAGTGGCACAGATGTAAAGTCAACATTGTGGATACGCCCGGCCACATGGATTTTTTGGCGGAGGTGTACCGCTCTTTGGCTGTTTTAGATGGGGCCATCTTGGTGATCTCCGCTAAAGATGGTGTGCAGGCCCAGACCCGTATTCTGTTCCATGCCCTGCGGAAAATGGACATTCCCACCGTTATCTTTATCAATAAGATCGACCAGGCTGGCGTTGATTTGCAGGGCGTGTATCAGTCTGTTCGGGATAAGCTCTCCGCCGATATTATCATCAAGCAGACGGTGTCGCTGTCCCCGGAAATAGTCCTGGAGGAAAATACCGACATAGAAGCATGGGATGCGGTCATCGAAAATAACGATGAATTATTGGAAAAGTATATCGCAGGAGAACCAATCAGCCGGGAAGAACTTGCGCAGGAGGAACAGCGGCGGGTTCAAGACGCCTCCCTGTTCCCGGTCTATCATGGCAGCGCCAAAAAGGGCCTTGGCATTCAACCGTTGATGGATGCGGTGACAGGGCTGTTCCAACCGATTGGGGAACAGGGGAGCGACGCCCTATGCGGCAGCGTTTTCAAGGTGGAGTATACAGATTGTGGCCAGCGGCTCATCTATTTGCGGCTATACAGCGGAACGCTGCGCCTGCGGGATACGGTGGCTCTGGCCGGGAGAGAAAAGCTGAAAATCACAGAGATGCGTATTCCATCCAAAGGGGAAATTGTTCGGACAGACACCGCTTATCCGGGTGAAATTGTTATCCTTCCCAGCGACAGCGTGAGGTTAAACGATGTATTAGGGGACCCAACCCGGCTCCCTCGTAAAAGGTGGCGTGAGGACCCCCTCCCCATGCTGCGGACGTCGATTGCGCCGAAAACGGCAGCGCAAAGAGAACGGCTGCTGGACGCTCTTACGCAACTTGCGGATACTGACCCGCTTTTGCGCTGCGAGGTGGATTCCATCACCCATGAGATCATTCTTTCTTTTTTGGGCCGGGTGCAGTTGGAGGTTGTTTCCGCTTTGCTGTCGGAAAAATACAAGCTTGAAACAGTGGTAAAGGAACCCACCGTCATTTATATGGAGCGGCCGCTCAAAGCAGCCAGCCACACCATCCATATCGAGGTGCCGCCCAACCCGTTTTGGGCATCCATCGGACTGTCTGTTACACCACTCCCGCTTGGCTCCGGTGTACAATACGAGAGCCGGGTTTCGCTGGGATACTTGAACCAGAGTTTTCAAAACGCTGTCAGGGATGGTATCCGTTACGGGCTGGAGCAGGGCTTGTTCGGCTGGAACGTAACGGACTGTAAGATTTGCTTTGAATACGGGCTTTATTACAGTCCGGTCAGCACGCCGGCGGACTTCCGCTCATTGGCCCCGATTGTATTGGAACAGGCATTGAAGGAATCGGGGACGCAGCTGCTGGAACCTTATCTCTCCTTCATCCTCTATGCGCCCCAGGAATACCTTTCCAGGGCTTATCATGATGCACCGAAATACTGTGCCACCATCGAAACGGCCCAGGTAAAAAAAGGATGAAGTTGTCTTTACTGGCGAGATTCCCGCCCGCTGTATACAGGCATACCGTACTGATCTGGCCTTTTACACCAACGGGCGGAGCGTATGCCTTACAGAACTGAAAGGGTATCAGGCCGCTGTCGGCAAGCCAGTCATCCAGCCCCGCCGTCCAAACAGCCGCCTGGACAAGGTGCGCCATATGTTTCAGAAGGTAATGTAAAGATACATAATCGTCAAGACGGCAACAATCAGAAGTTATGGAGGGTAACAATGGAATATAGTAAGGAAGATTTAATGGAAGCAAAAAAGCAAATTTGGGGAGTGGGAGAGAACATGGGAACAGAGGAAAGTAAAAAAATCTGGGAGGAGAACGCACAATTTTGGGATAATGCAATGGGTGACGAATCTAATGAATTTCACAGAGAGGTAGTGCGTCCCAAAGTAACGGAACTTCTATCTCCTAATCCTGCGGATTAATCCCGAGGCCTATGGCGTGTCCGTTGACGCCCCGGGTGCGAACGTAAACTATCATACGCTCAGCATTTAGGCGAGTCGTCGCATATCGGCGCTATACTGCAGCCGTTGCCCACGATGCGGGGAACACCCGCATCGTGGGTTTTTGCTTATGAAGGGACGGTGCCGTGTGGATGTACAGCAGCTAGAAGAGGCCTGGGCTACAAGGGCCGGCGCGCGTGAGGCGCGTCTTGTTGCGGCCCCGCATGTGCCGGCGGCGCTGTCTCTGTTGGGGATTGTGCGCCCCGGTGACCGTCTGGTGGCCTTTGCGGATGACTTTGCCGATGCGTTTGCGCACGGCTTTGAAGGCTGTGATGTTGTGCTTGTGGACCCGCCGTCGGTTGCGGCGTTTACTGCCGCGTCCGAGGATTTTGATGCTTCGTTTGATGCCGAGGGGCCGCACCTGTGGTGGTTTGTGAACTCTATCGGCGGGTTTGGTCTGCGCGTTCCCGATCTTCGTGCGTTAGGCCGCGCAGCGCGTGAGGCTCATGCGCTGCTCGTGGTGGATAACACCGTGGCTGGTGTCTTTGGGTGCGATCCGTTGCGCTTGGGTGCCGTGCTGTCACTTGAGGCGCTCGACCGTGTGTGCGCTGGTAAGGCTCCGCGCAAGTTGGTCGCCGCTTCGGTGGCGCGCTCGCAGCTCAAGCGCCATCGTATGGATGCCGCGGCTGAGTGCGCGCATGCCCTGCTTGAGGGCCGTGGCTTGGTTAAGCTTGATTTGCCTGCTGACGAGGCCGGTGTGCTGGAGCGCGGGCTGGACTCGCTCGATACCCGCATGCAGGCGCATTTCGACCACGCCCGTGCGCTGGCCGAGTACTTGGCTGCGAATGAGATGGTGCGCAACGTGCGCTATCCCGGGCTGAGCTCGCATCCCGACCATGCGGTTGCAACGGGAATTCTCGAGCACGGCTTTGGTCCGGCAGTTGAGTTTGACCTTATCGAGCGCAGTGCGGATGACCTGTTCGATACTTTGCCGGGGGAGTTTCGCACATCGCCCGCCGGCGGCGCAACGACGCGTCTTTCAGCCCCACGTGGCAAGCAGGGGAGCACCATCCGTCTCTTCGCCGGCACCGACGATCCCTTGATCGTGGCCGCCACCCTAGATAATGCCCTCCGCAACTAGCTAAATCATCCTCAACTCCATAAGTTGCGGTGAAATATGGATTGATTTACGGCTTTAACCGCATAAACAGTCCCTATTTCACCGCAACTTATGAGAAGGGGTTGTTTAGCTAAATAGCCCCGTCTCAAATAGGCTACTCTTTGATGCTGGCGATGAGGTCGTTGGCTTTGGTGGCAATGACGTTGTTGATGTCGGCCTGCAGTTCCTCGTAGACCGCTATGGCTCGCTCGCCGGCGGGGGTGAGCGTGGATCCGCGGGCGCCGTCGCGCTCGATGAGCTTGCAGCCCAGCTGGCCTTCGGCCTCGTTTACAATGCGCCAGGCCTTGGAATACGCCATGCCCATGCTCTTGGCGGCGCGGTTGAGCGAGTGCTCGCGGGCGATACCCTGCAGCAGCAAGACACAGCCGTGTCCAAACACGCCCGGCAGATCTTTGTCGAACGCTTGAATGACCAACTTTGCCGTCGTCTTGTACTCCATGTGCTCCACGTCTTCCCGCTAAAGTGTTTGCTGGGCAAACGCAAAGCCTGCGTCAAACCCTCGTGTGCTCTTCTTAAATCATGCATTGTAGCAGTCAAAGTGCGTTAAGATACTTCCCCAGTATTGGGCGCCCAAGGTTGGGCTGGGTCCTACGAGGCCTGCAGCCGACCGGTCGCATGGAAAAAGGAGAAACATGGCTACGTTCTTTCCCGGTGAGTCCCACACGTTTTCGGAGTATCTGCTGGTCCCTGGTTACTCGTCCTCGCAGTGCATCCCCAACAACGTCTCTCTTAAGACGCCGCTGACCCGCTTTAAGCGCGGTGAGAAGCCGGCAATCACCCTGAACATCCCCATGGTTTCCGCCATCATGCAGTCCGTTTCGGGCGTCGACATGGGTGTCGCGCTCGCTACCGAGGGTGGCCTGTCCTTCATTTACGGTTCCCAGAGCGCCGAGTCCGAGGCCGCTATGGTCAAGGCCGTCAAGGATCACAAGGCCGGCTTCGTTCAGTCCGATTCCACGCTGACCCCCGACATGACCATGGAGCAGGTCATCGAGCTCAAGGAGAAGACCGGTCATTCCACCATGCCGGTCACTGACGACGGCACTCCCAAGGGTAAGCTCCTGGGTATCGTCACCAGCCGTGACTATCGCCCCAGTCGCGATGACCACCAGACGAAGGTCTCCGAGTTCATGACCCCGCGTGAGCAGCTCATCGTGGGTGACAAGAACATCAGCCTCAAGGTTGCCAACGACGTCATCTGGGACAACAAGCTCAACGCCCTGCCCATCGTTGACGACAACGATCACCTCATGGGCATTGTCTTCCGCAAGGACTACGACAGCCACAAGACCAACCCCAACGAGCTGCTCGATAACGACAAGCGCTACATGGTTGGTGCCGGTATCAACACCCGCGACTATGCCGAGCGCGTGCCGCTGCTCATCGAGGCCGGTGCCGATGTCCTGTGCATCGACTCTTCCGAGGGCTTCAGCGAGTGGCAGAAGCGCACCATCGAGTGGATCCGCGCCAACTACGGCGAGGACGTCAAGGTCGGTGCCGGCAACGTCGTCGACGCCGAGGGCTTCCGCTTCCTTGCCGACTGCGGTGCCGACTTCATCAAGGTCGGTATCGGCGGCGGTTCCATCTGCATCACCCGCGAGACCAAGGGCATCGGCCGTGGCCAGGCCACCGCGCTGATCGATGTCTGCCGCGCTCGCGACGAGTACTACGAGGAGACCGGCGTCTACGTGCCCGTGTGCTCCGACGGCGGTATCGTCTACGACTACCACATGACGCTCGCCCTGGCCATGGGTGCAGACTTTATGATGCTGGGTCGTTACTTCGCCCGCTTTGACGAGAGCCCGACCGAGCGCGTCAACGTGAACGGTCAGTACATGAAGGAGTACTGGGGCGAGGGTTCTGCGCGTGCCCGCAACTGGCAGCGCTACGACCTGGGCGGCGCCGCGAAGCTCAGCTTCGTCGAGGGCGTCGACTCCTACGTTCCCTACGCCGGTTCCCTCAAGGACGGCGTGGGCGGCACGCTCTACAAGGTCAAGTCAACGATGTGCAACTGCGGCGCCCTCTCGATCCCCGAGCTCCAGGAAAAGGCACGCCTAACGCTGGTCAGCTCGACCTCGATCGTCGAAGGCGGCGCCCACGACGTAGTCGTCAAGGACTCCCAGCAAAGCGTCAGCTATCGCTAAGCGGCTTTCCCAAGCACCGCACCTTGCCGTTCAAACCGTCGCTCGCGTACCAAAGTACGCGTCGCTCCTCTTTCACGGCAATCTGCGGCACTTGGAAAACTCGATCATGCTTGGGCGGGTAACAATTAGCGGTTGATTCACAACCACGTTATTTAGATAAAGCGAGATGCCCGCAAGTCGCAGGCATCTCGCTTGTCGTATTTGCTATCATCAGTCAAGTTAACCTTAGGGTCGGTCGGCTTGGCTTTGTTCGCTACAAGTTTCGCACGCAAAGAAGAGCACTTAATGTGCTCTTCGTCTTGCGCAGGACTGTCCGCAGTAGCGAATAAAGCTAAGCCGACCGACCCCAGCTAAGATTAAAGGAGCTGATATGTGCGATTGCACAGATCATAAGGACGAGATTCCTGTCTACGACGCGCAGGCCATTGAGTCCAGGTGGATGAAGGCCTGGGAGGACTCCAACCTCTTTGCCGTCGACACCGACGACAGCAAGCCCAAGAAGTACGTGCTCGAGATGTTCCCGTATCCGTCGGGCGACCTGCACATGGGCCACGCGCGCAACTACACTATCGGCGATGCCATGGCCCGTCAGGCCCGCATGCGTGGCTACGACGTGCTGCATCCCATCGGCTTTGACGCTTTTGGCCTGCCCGCCGAGAACGCCGCCATCAAGCACAACACGCAGGCTGCCGCCTGGACGTATAAGAACATGGACCAGGCGCTCGCCACGATGAAGCGCATGGGCTTCTCCTACGATCTGGATCGCATGGTCAAGACCTGCAGCCCCGACTACTACCGCTGGGGCCAGTGGATCTTTGAGAAGATGTGGGAAAAGGGCCTGGTCTACCGTAAGAAGAACCCGGTCAACTGGTGCCCCACCTGCAAGACCGTTCTGGCTAACGAGCAGGTTACCGAGGGTAAGTGCTGGCGCTGCGGCACCGAGCCCGAGAAGCGCGACCTGGAGCAGTGGTACTACAAGATTACCGAGTACTCCCAGGAGCTGCTCGACGATCTGGAGAAGCTCCCCGGCTGGCCTGAGCGCGTCAAGCAGATGCAGGCCAACTGGATCGGTCGCTCTGAGGGCGCCGAGGTCGACTTTACCCTGTGCGACCAGGATGGCGAACCCATCGAGGGCGACGAGGGCAAGATCACCGTTTTCACCACGCGTGCCGATACGCTCTTTGGCGTTTCCTTCTTTGTCCTGGCTCCCGAGTACGCCGGCTTGCACGAGCTCGTCGAGGGCACGGAGTACGAGGAGGCCGTCACCAAGATCGTCGAGGACTCCAAGCATATCTCTGCCGTCGAGCGTGCCCAGGGCACCCTCGAGAAGCACGGTGCCTTCACGGGCCGCTATGTGGTAAACCCCGTCAACGGCGAGAAGGTCCCCGTTTGGGTTGCCGATTATGTCGTTGCCGACTACGGTACCGGTGCCGTCATGGCCGTTCCCTGCGGCGACCAGCGCGACTTTGAGTTTGCCCGTAAGTACGACCTGCCGATCGTGCCGATCATCCTGGACGATGACGATCGCGCTGCCGTCGAGGCCAGCGGCGAGAGCATCGATACCTTCCATGCCGAGACCGTCGACTGGGATTGCGCTCACGCTGCCGAGGGCACGCTCGTCCAGTCCGGCAAGTACACTGGCATGCGCGGCGGTAAGCACTCCGAGGGTGAGGCTGCCATCGTGGCCGATCTCGAGGCCATGGGCTGCGGCCGTCGCAAGGTCGAGTTCCGCTTGCGCGACTGGCTCATCAGTCGCCAGCGCTATTGGGGCAACCCCATCCCGGCTATCCACTGCGAGCACTGCGGCATCGTGCCCGTGCCCGAGGATCAGCTGCCGGTGACGCTGCCCGAGAACCTGGACCTGGGCGCCGGCGAAACCCTCGCCGAGTGCAAGGAGTTCTACGAGACCACCTGCCCGGTCTGCGGTCGCCCGGCCAAGCGCGAGACCGATACCATGGACACCTTTACCTGCTCCAGCTGGTACTACCTGCGCTATACCGACCCGCACAACACCGAGCTGCCCTTCTCCAAGGGAGCCGCCGACCGTTGGATGCCCGTCGATAACTACATCGGCGGCATCGAGCACGCCATTCTGCACCTGCTCTACAGCCGTTTCTTTACCAAGGCACTGCGCGACCTGGGTCTGCTGAGTGTGGACGAGCCCTTCACCAACCTGCTGTGCCAGGGCATGGTCAAGGACGAGAACGGCGACACCATGTCCAAGTCCAAGGGCAACGTCGTGCCCCCGAGCTCGGTTATCGAGCCCTACGGTGCCGACACCATGCGTTTGGCGATCCTGTTTATCGCCCCGCCCGAGAAGGACTTCGACTGGGATCCCAAGGCCGTCGAGGGCGCCAACCGCTTCATCAAGCGCGCCTGGCGTATCGTTTGGCAGCTCGTCCAGTCCGGCGACGCCAACGTGGCCTTCGACAAGTCCGCGCTCGACGAGGTCGCGATGAAGCTCTATCGCGAGCGTCACCGCACCATCGCCAAGTGCACCGAGGACTTCGATCGCGGCCAGTTCAACACCGCCATCTCGGCCGTCATGGAGCTCGTCAACGCGGCGAGCGCCTACCTCAACGCCACCGAGGTACCGCCCGCGACAAGGCGCTGTGCTACGGCGTGGCCAAGGATATCGTGAGCGTCCTTGCCCCCATCTGCCGTTCTGGGCCGACGAGCTGTGGCACGAGGCGCTCGGCTGCGAGGGCAACGCCTACACCGCCGCCTGGCCCGAGTTCGACCTGGCCGAGTCCGTTGAGGACACGGTGCAGATCGTGGTCCAGGTGCTCGGCAAGGTCCGCGGCCGCGTCGACGTGGCCCGCGATGCCTCCAACGAGGAAATGCAGGCTGCCGCCGAGGCCGCTGTCGCTAAGTGGACCGAGGGCAAGACTGTCGTCAAGGCCATCTGCGTGCCCGGCAAGCTGGTCAACCTGGTGGTCAAGTAAGCACTGCGCGCATAGCTGACATGCAATGAACGAGGGGCGATCCAGTTGGGTCGTCCCTCGTCTTGTGTTTTTAGCCCTGCTTAGTCATTGCGTCGCAACGTTTTCTATGGGATGTGTACCAGGTCCCTAAAGTAAACGTTGCCCGTTGCCTCTTCGAACATCCAAATGTTGAGGTAGATGTCGTTGAGGTCGTTGTTCACATCAAAGTCCGGATCGTCGAAGGTGCCCACAAAGGTGAGCATGGCGCGCGTTTCCTCTCCAGCGGCGACCGGTTGGCGCATGTGTACGTCGCGGACCACGCCGTTGACGTAGGCATAGGAGTCCACATCGCCAAACATCATGTCGACACCGGTGTTGTTGGACACCGTAAAGACGAGCGCGGCGTCCCCGTAGCCGTCGGTGTCCTTGCCCACGCAGGTAACATGGACGTTCTCGTCCGCCTCAAGGTCGATGGGGAGCTGTTCTTGGGAATCGGGACCCAGGCCCTGGGGATCGACGATGTCTTCGTTTATTTTGTCGAAGCTCGCCGGGGGTTCGGTTTTCTCGATGGCTTTGGTGCTGCCAAGATCCGGTTCGCATGTTCCGGTTTTGCTGTTCGTTTTGCCACAGCCCACGAGGGTCAACGAGCACGTTGCGATGGCGAGCGCAGTCATGCAGAGGGTGCCTAGGCGTTTCATGGGTGCCTCCTTACCGTAAAGGATCTCGAAAGGTTCGTCGTTGCGCGACTTGCTGGCTGGCTTGTTGCAGAATGCCCCTTAACGTAAGTCTGATCGATAGGGGCTCGGGGAGGAATGCCCTTGGGGTCCGAACGGGCCTGTGGATTGGGACGCATGGCCCGTTCTTGGACCCTCGGACGCTTGCCTCATGGAGTCTTTAGTCCAATTGTCCTATTCTTGTGGAGAAGCTGTGCGCACGCTGACCTGCAGATTCGTACTGTGCTTGCACGTTTCCGCAGCTATTGGTATAGTTTGCTTGCAAATGAAGTTGTAATTGAAAGAAGTGGGGTTTCGGCCCCGCTTCTTTTTTGTATGGATGGAGGTGCCGCAATGGTCAAGACCAAGACCGAGCAGGCGATCATCGACGCGCTCGAGGCCGTCGCTCCCCAGCACGATATCGACATCGTCGACGTCGAGCTCGTGGGTGCCACCAAGGCCCCCTGCGTGCGCGTGCGTATCGAGGGTGCCGAGGGTCAGAGCCTGTCGCTCAACGACGTCACGGCCAACACCAAGTGGGTCGGCGATGTGATTGAGGAGCTCGACCCCATCTCTTCGAGCTATACGCTCGAGGTGTCGAGCCCGGGTATGGCGCGCCCGCTGCGCCGCCCGTGCGACTTTGCCCGCTTTGTGGGCGAGAACTGCGAGCTCACCTCCACCGCCACCGAGGGCCGTCGCAAGTACGCCGGCAAGATTGCCGCCGCCACCGAGGCCGACGTGACCCTCGAGCTCGAGGACGGCGAGTCCGTTACCCTCGATTTCTCTGATGTTAAAAAGTGCAAATTGAAGCCCACCTACGACTTCAAGCCCGCGAAGGAAGGAAAGTAAGATGGCAGCATCCGACATGATGTCCGCCCTGATGGAGCTTTGCCAGGAGAAGCACATCGACCAGCTCTACCTGATCGACCGCCTGGAGCAGTCGCTCGCCAAGAGCTATGCCGAGATTCTGCATCTTGAGTGGGGCGCCAAGGTGACCATCGACCGCACCACCGGCAAGATCTACGTCTACCGCCTTGAGCCGATCGACGATTCCATGGACGAGGAGGGCAACTTCACCGAGTTCGAGGAGATCGACGTCACTCCCAAGAACACGAGCCGCATCGCTGCCCAGCACGCCAAGGCCGAGATTAACGCCATTGTGCGTAACTCCGCCCGCGAGCAGATCTACGAGGAGTTCTCCGGCCGCATCGGTGACCTCATCAGCGGTACCGTGCTGCAGTCCACGCCCGACTTCACGATCGTCAAGATCCGCGAGGGCGTCGAGGCCGAGCTTCCGCACTTCGACCAGCGTCGTTACGAGAACGAGCGCAACGAGCGTCCGATGGGCGAGCGCTACCTGCACAACCAGCACATCAAGGCCGTGATCATCGACGTTCGCGACCCCAACTCCAACCTGCAGCCGGTTCGCGGCGAGCACAGCCGTCCGCCGATTGTCATCTCCCGTACCCACCCCGAGCTCATGCGTCGTCTGTTTGAGCAGGAGGTGCCCGAGATCTATGAGGGCACCGTCCAGATCAAGTCGATCGCCCGCGAGCCCGGCCAGCGCTCCAAGGTCGCCGTCCACTCGCTTGACGATCGTCTGGATCCCGTGGGCGCCTGCGTCGGCCCCAAGGGCAGCCGTGTTCGCGCTGTCGTGGGCGAGCTCCGTGGCGAGCGCGTCGACGTCATCCTGTGGGATGCCGATCCTGCCGTCTATGTCGCCAACGCCCTGTCGCCCGCTAAGGTCACCCGCGTCCTCATCGACGAGGAGAAGGCCTACGCCGGCGTCATCGTGCCCGACGACCAGCTGTCCCTCGCCATCGGCAAGGAGGGCCAGAACGCCCGCCTCGCCGCGCGCCTTACCGGCTGGCACATCGACATCAAGTCCGAGACGCTTGCCGCCGACATCCTCAAGAACGTTCCCGTTCACGAGGAGCCCGCCGCCGACCTGATCGGTGACGAGGAGGACGAGGACGTCCGCCGCTGCGAGTACGTGTCCGAGGACGGCATCCAGTGCCGCAACCAGGCTCGTCCCGGCTCCCGTTTCTGCGGTGTCCACGACACCGACGCCTTCGATGATGCGGAGGACCTGATCTAGCGCGCGGTTGCGCCGGGCGGGTCCCGGCGCGTCTCCCACGCTCGTTCAGTCTCTAGGCACCCAAGGTGCCAGAAAGGGTAGGTGAAGTCATATGGCAAAAGTCCGTGTGTCCACCCTGGCCAAAGAGTTCGGCATGACCTCTAAGGAACTGATGGGTCATCTCGCCGATATGAAGATTCCCGCTAAGTCCGCTTCCTCCACCTTGGAGGACGCCTATGTCGCCATGGTCCGCAAGCAGCTCGCCTCGGTGATCGAGGCCCGCGCCCAGGAAGTCGAGGCCGCCAAGCAGGCCGAGGAGCAGGCAGCTGCCGCCGAGGAGGCCGCTCGCGCCGCCGAGGCCGAGCGCGAGCGCATCGCCGCCGAGAAGGCCCGCGAGGAGGAGCGTCGCCAGTTTGCCGCAGCCCAGGCTGCCGAGGAGGCCGCCCGCGCCGAGGCCGAGGCTAAGAAGAAGGCCGAGCAGGAGCGTCTTGCCCGCGAGAAGGAGGAGGCTGCCCGCGAGGCCCAGCGCCGCGCCGTTCCCGCTTCCGACTCCGGTTCGCGCTTCCGTTCGCTGCTCGACCAGATCGCCGCACAGGAGACCGTGCTCAAGGAGAAGAAGGACGCCGAGGACAAGGCCAAGGCCGAGCGCGCCGCAGAGCGCGGTAACCGTCGTGGCGGCAATAACGACCGCCGCGGTGGCCGTCGTAACGATCGCAACGCTTCCGACAACAACTCCGAGCGCAATGCCTCCGAGAGCCGTCCGCACAGCCATCGCACCAACGCCAGCAACAACGTCGCTGCCGGCATGGACTTCCCCAACCCCGATAAGCAGGGCAAGGGCAAGAAGCGCAAGGGCGGTCACAACAACGAAGAGGACCACTACAGCCGCATGGCTCGCGAGGCCGAGGAGTACAGCCGCGAGAAGGTGCTCGAGGAGGCTCGTGCTGCCGTCGAGGAGGCCTCTCGCGAGTCCACCGGTCGCCGCAAGAAGCGCAAGGAGAAGCGCGAACGCGAGGCTGCCAAGGCTCAGGAGGAGCGCAAGATAGAGGAGGCGCTGGCCCAGGGCGTGAACCCCGAGGACCTCGACGCCATCAAGGTCTCCCAGGGCGTTACCGTCCAGGAGCTTGCCGAGGCGCTTGACGTTCCGGCCAACGACATCATCAAGCGCCTGTTCCTGCTGGGTACGCCGCTCACCATGACGCAGTCCATGTCCGACGACCTCGTCGAGCTCGTCGCCGACGACCTGGGCCGTCAGATTAAGATCATCACCCCCGAGGAGGAGAACACCTTCTCGTTCTACGACGATCCCGCCGACCTTAAGCCGCGCGCCCCGGTCGTCACCGTCATGGGCCACGTCGACCACGGTAAGACGTCGCTGCTCGACGCCATCCGTCATACCGGCGTTGCTGCCGGCGAGGCGGGCGGCATTACGCAGGCCATCGGCGCTTCGCAGGTCATGATCAACGACCGCAAGATCACCTTTATCGATACCCCGGGTCACGCCACCTTTACGGCTATGCGTGCCCGTGGTGCTAAGGTGACCGACATCGTCATTCTGATCGTGGCCGCCGACGACGGCGTCATGCCCCAGACGGTCGAGTCGATCAACCATGCCAAGGCCGCCGGCGTTCCCATCGTCGTCGCCGTCAACAAGATCGATAAGCCGGGCGCCAACCCCGACCGCGTGCGCCAGGAGCTCACCGAGTACGGCGTCATCCCCGAGGAGTGGGGCGGACAGAACATGTTCGTCAACATCTCGGCCAAGCAGAAGATCGGTATCGACGACCTTCTGGAGACCGTGCTGCTTCAGGCCGACGTTCTCGAGCTCAAGGCTAACCCGGACACCTTTGCCTCCGGCAACGTCCTCGAGGCCAAGCTCGACAAGGGCCGCGGCTCGGTCGCTACCGTGCTCGTGACCCGCGGTACCCTGCACGTGGGCGATACGCTGGTCGCCGGCCTTACCTACGGCCGCGTCCGCGCCATGCTCGACCCCAAGGGTCGCGCCGTCACCGAGGCCGGTCCCTCCGACGCCGTCGAGATTTTGGGCCTGCAGTCCGTGCCCAACGCCGGCGACGAGTTCCGCGTGTTTGAGGACGAGCGCGAGGCTCGCGCCCTTGCCGACGAGCGTTCGCTCAAGGCCCGTATCGAGGAGCAGAGCCGCGTCAAGCACGTCACGCTCGAGAACCTCTTCGAGACCATCGCCGACGCCGAGGTCAAGGAGCTCAACCTGATCATCAAGGCCGACGTCCAGGGTTCCATCGAGGCCCTTCAGGACTCGCTCGACAAGATGGATCAGTCCGAGGTTCGCATCAACACGATTCACTCCGCCGTTGGCGCCATCAACGAGACCGACGTGGTCCTGGCCGACGCCTCCAACGCCATCATCATCGGCTTTGGCGTCCGTCCCGACGGTAAGGCCCGCTCCGCCGCCGAGCGCGAGGGCGTCGAGATCCGTTGCTACGACGTCATCTACAAGTGCCTCGAGGAGCTCGACGCCGCCCGTATCGGCATGCTCAAGCCCACCGAGGTCGAGGTCGCCACGGGTACCGCGACCGTCCTTGACACCTTCAAGGTGCCCAAAGTCGGTATCGCCGCCGGTGTCCGCGTCGAGGAGGGCGAGATCGCCGCGACCGATTCCGTGCGCCTGGTGCGCGACGGTATCGTGGTCTTCAACGGCAAGATCGCCTCGATGCGCCACTACAAGGACGAGGCCAAGAGCCTCAAGAGCGGTTCCGAGGGCGGCATTGGCCTGGAGAACTTCCAGGACATCAAGCCCGGCGACCAGATCGAGGGTTACCGCATCGACCAGGTTGCCCGTACCGAGTAGGGGGTAGCGCTATGAAGCAAACGCAGGCAACCCGCCGTCTGGGCGAGCAGCTTCGCGAGAAGCTTGGTTATATCCTGCTCTTTGAGGTTTCCGATCCGCGTCTCGACCTAGTTACTTTGACCGCGGTCGAGGTCGCGGTGGACCGTTCGTTCGCGCGTGTGTACGTGTCGTGCGATGCGAGCCGCTACGATGAGGTCATGGAGGCGCTCGCAAGCGCCAAGGGCCGTATTCGCAGCCTGTTGGCTCGCTCGCTCGATTGGCGTGTTACGCCCGAGCTCGATTTTCGCATCGATCGCTCGACCGATGAGGCCGAGCGCATCACGCGTGCGCTGGAAAACGTTCCCGCCACGCTTGCGATCGAAAAGGACGAGGACGGCTATCCGATAGCGGATGCCGCCCAGGAGGCAGCTTTAGATGACTAATTCCGCCGACCTCGCCTCGTGCGAGTCTGCAGATATTCAGCGACGCATCCTCGAGCTCATCGAGGGTGCGTCCTCCATTGCGATTTCGGGACATACTTCTCCCGATGGCGATGCCTTGGGCTCCGTGCTGGGTCTGGGCCTCTCGCTCATGAAGTTTTTCCCCAACAAGGACATTGCCCTGCTGCTGGCAGACGATGACCCGGTTCCGCGTATCTACCGCTTTATGGAAGGCTCCGATCGCCTGGTGCCGGCATCTGCGTACACTGGCAATCCGGACCTGTTCATCTCGGTGGACGTACCGGTCGTCGAGCGCCTCAACGACTCTGCTGAGGTGCTTCGTCGCTCCAAGCATGTGGTGTGCTTCGATCACCATCCGGCTCGCGAGGAGTTTGCCGAACTGAGCCTGAGGCGTGTTGAAGCTGCAGCCTGCGCTATGATCATCGACCGCTTCTTGGACAACTGTGGCATTGTCGCCCGTGATGGCGTTGCGACCTGCCTGCTGTGCGGCTTGGTTACCGATACCGGCCGTTTTCAGTACCAAAACGCCGATGCCGCTGCGTTCCATGCGGCTTCGCGACTGGTTGCCCACGGTGCCGATCCGGCGCGTGTGGCACTCGAGGTATATCAGAGCATGCGCGTTGAGTTTTTGCACCTCAAGTCCATCGTTATGGGCCGCATCAAGACAGTGGCCCACGGGCGCGTCGCGTATAGCTACGCGTACCAGAGTGACCTTGAGGCTTGCGGTGTCACCTCGGATGAGTGCGACGGCCTGGTTGACGTGGTGCGCTCAGTGATGGGCGTCGAGGTCTGCATGTTCTTAAAGGGCATTGAGGGCGATACCAAGGTGCGTGGCAACCTGCGCTCCAAGGGGGACCTCGATGTGTCCGAGATTGCTGCCAACTTTGGCGGTGGCGGGCATCATGCTGCCGCCGGTTTCTCCAACAACGGAACGATTCTCGAGACGCTCACCGTGGCACTTCCCATGCTGGCCGAGCTGGTAGGGGAGGATCCCGCTTCGGTGACCGTCGAGCTTTAACTTTTTGGATGGTACATGGCTCGTCGTACGCCTTCACAACTGAATATGCTGCTCGCCGTCGATAAGCCGGTGGGCTGTACGTCCCACGATGTGGTCTCGCAATGCCGACGCGCCCTCCATGAGCGGCGCGTCGGCCATGCCGGCACGCTCGACCCCATGGCATCTGGCGTCATGGTGGTGGGTGTGGGCCAGGCCACCCGTCTGCTGGGCATGCTCACGCTCGATACCAAAAGCTACGTCGCCGATATTTCGTTTGGCGCCGAGACGAATACCGATGATGCGGAGGGCGAGGCGGTCCGCACGGTGGCTGTTGCCAACGAGCTCCGCGATCCTGCCTATGCGCGTGAGCAATTGGCCTCCATGCTGGGTCCGCAGATGCAGGTGCCGCCGGCGTTTTCGGCTATCTCGGTCAATGGCGTTCGTGCCTACAAGTCTGCTCGCGAGGGCAATGCGGTGGACCTACCTCCGCGTCCCGTCGAGGTCTATGCCGCCGACCTGATCGCCGTGGGCGGCGAAGGTGATACGTGCGTGTGGACCGTGGCGTTCTCGGTGAGCAAGGGAACCTATATCCGAGCGCTCGCTCGCGACCTGGGCCGCGCCTGCGAGAGCGCCGCGCACATTTCCGCGCTGCGCCGCACGGCCTCCGGTGTTGTTTCCATTGGCGCTTGTCATGCGGTCGAGGAGCTTTCTCCCGAGTCCGCGGCTGGCTTTGCCCTGGATCCCATTGCGGCCCTGGGCGCCACACGTGTTGACTTGCCGGGCAATCTTGCCGACGACCTTCTCTGCGGCCGACGCATTCCCGTTGAGCGTGCGCTTGCCGATTTCGATGCCTCGAAGGCGCCGTTTGCGTTGGTGCTCGATGGGGGACTCAAGGCGCTCGCCCGCATTGAGGGTGGCCGCTTTGTCATGGAGCACGTGTTTCCGCAGGCAATCGGCGGTGTTCGATGATGTTGTCCGTTCGCGAGCTCGCGCGTATCTTTTTCGCGGGCGAGTCGGACGAGGCTCGCATCGTTACTGCCGATGTGTTTGATAAGTGTGAGCACCTGGGTGCCGCATCGATTGCCATCGGCGTGTTCGACGGCGTTCACCGTGGACACCGGGAGCTCATTGCGGCGCTTGTCCGTGATGCCCGTGCCCATGGCTGCAAGGCGGTCGTAGTTACCTTCGATCCCGACCCGGGCGTCGTGGTGAGCCCTTCGCCCGCTCAAAAATTGATGACGACGGCCGACCGTCTGCATGCCCTGGCTCAAACTGGGGTCGATGCGGTGGTGGCCGTTCCCTTTACGCCTGAGGTTGCGGCGCTTGACCATATTGCTTTTCTCTCGCTGGTGTCGCGTCTGGTCGACATTCGATCGATTCGCGTTGGCAGCGACTTTAGGCTGGGTCGTGGCGGTGCTTCTGGTGTTGACGAGATGCGCGCCTGGGGTGCCGAGCGCGGCGTTGACGTATACGGGCACGACTTGCTTTGCGAGGGCGGTGAGGCCATTTGCGCCACCCGCATTCGTCATGAGCTGGGACAGGGCCATGTGGAGCTTGCTGCTGAGTTACTCGGCCGTCCGTATATGGTGCGTGGCGGTGTTATTCGCGGCCGTCACGAGGGTTCTGGCATGGGCTTTCCCACGGCAAACCTGCAGGTTCCCGACGGTATTCAGGTGCCTGCCGATGGCGTGTATGAGGGTCTGGTGCTGGTCGATGACACCGCGTGGCCCGCTGCCGTGAACGTCGGACTGCCGCCGACGTATGCCGACGATGTCGCTTCGGCGCATCTCGAGGCTAATTTAATTGGTTATACGGGCGACCTGTACGGCTCTTCTGTTTCGCTAGCGTTTACGCGTTGGCTGCGTCCGTCGCGTGTGTTCGATTCGCTGGATGAGTTGATTGCGACCGTCGAGGGTAATATCGAAGATATTCGTCACAACTTGGGCAAGCAGGGGGTGAGCATCCGTGATTAGCGATGAGGAAAAAGACCAGGTACGCGCTGCGTCTGACCTGGTTGCCATCGTGCAGGAAACGGTCGAGCTCAAGCCCCGCGGCCATGAGTTTTGGGGATGCTGCCCCTTCCATGGCGAAAAGACGCCGTCCTTCCACATTATCCCCGCCACGCAGGTGTGGCATTGCTTTGGCTGCGGCGAGGGTGGCGACGTTTTCACGTATATCATGAAGCGCGAGAACTTGAGCTTTCCCGAGTCAATCCGTTATTTGGCCGATCGCGCGGGTATTGAGCTGCATGACACCGGAGATCGCCGCGAGCGCGGCACCAAGCGTGCCCGCATCTACGATCTGTGCGCCGAGACCGCCCAGTTCTACCACACCATGCTCATGCGCGGTAAGGACGGCCGTCCGCGCGAGTACTTTGCCAGCCGCGGCATGGGCGGCGACGTCTGCCGCCGCTACTGCCTGGGCTTTGCACCGGGCCGTAACGCGCTGGTGTCGCACCTGTCCCAGGCGGGTTTTACCCCGCAGGAGATGATCGACGCCAACGTTGCCGTGAGCCGCGGGCGCGGGCAGCTTGCCGACCGCTTTTACGACCGCGTGATGTTCCCCATCTTTGACGAGCAGGGTCACAACATTGCCTTTGGCGGTCGCATTATGGGCGACGGTCAGCCTAAGTATCTCAACACCGCCGAGACGAGCGTGTTCCATAAAAAGCGAAACCTCTACGGTTTTAATTGGGCCAAGGAGTTTATCGTCGCGCAGGATACCGCCGTCGTGGTGGAGGGCTATACCGATTGCATCGCCTGCTGGGAGGCGGGGATTAAAAACGTTGTCGCCACGCTGGGCACCGCGCTCACGGAGCATCATGTCAAGACGCTCATCCGCTTTGCCAAGCGCATCGTGTACATGTTCGATGGTGACGCCGCCGGCCAAAAGGCCGCTCGCCGTGCGATTCAGTTTATTGAGCAGGATTCGATGGACCTGCGCTGTGTGGTGCTGCCCGACGGTAACGATCCCATGGAGTTCATCACGGCGCACGGCGGAGAGGAGCTGCAGAAACGCATTGACGCCGCCGAGCCTCTCATGGACTTTGTGTACCGTTCGCTGCAGGAGTCGAGTGACATCACCACGCCGGGCGGTCGCGCCAAGGCGCTGGAGGATGCGCTGACGCTTATCTATCCGTTGCGCGACAGCTATATGATCGACACGTACTTTATCCAGATTGCCGACCTGTTGGGTTTGGATCTGGAGACCGTGCGCGCGAGCTCGGGCCGTGTGTTTCGCGATGTCGCCAAGCGCGAGGATGTGGAACGACGTCGTGAGCAGAACTATGAGCGCCAGCGGGCACAGGCTGAGCGGTCCGGTAGCGCGGGCGGTCGGACGTCGGGTTCTCGCGATGCCGGTCGCGGTGCTTGGGCATCGGGCGCGAAGCCGCCGGTGTCCGCGCCGGTCGAAGAAGAGCCGTACGACTACGTCCCGCTTGATGCCTACGGTGCCGCGCCCGTGGAGGTCGTCGAAGATCTTCCGCCGATCGATGTGCCTGATGGTATGGGCGCTGTGCCTGCGGCTGACGGTTCGGGCGCACCGGCTGCGGCGGCGCCGATGGTTCTTACCGATCTTGAACGCAAGTCCTTGGCAGGGGAGCGCGAACTGTTGACGATGCTCACGAGCTACCCCGACCTGTTCCGCACGTATGCCGACCGCATCTGCTCCATCGAGTGGGTTGACCCACGTCACGAGTCCATCGCATGGGCCGTTCTGGCAACGCCGCCGGGAACCGATCCTGCAGCCTGCATGGATGCGGCGCGCTCAGTGTGTCCCGATGCGGCAACGCTTGTGAGTGCCGGGCGCATCTCGGCGACGAGCAAGCACCCCACCGAGACGAACATCGTGTTTATGCTCGATACGCTCGAGCTCTACACCATCAAGCGTCGCATGCGTGCCGCACAGGCCAAGCTGCGCCAGGACCGTTCGCTCGATGATGAGGCCCGTCGCGCGCTGACCGTGCAGGCCGCGCAGGATTCGCAGCGTCAGCGCGAACTGCAAAAGTCGATCGGCGGCGTGGCAGACCCGTTTCGTTTGATCGGCCTGGAGGCCGCAGGCACCGAACAAGCCTAGATGTTGTGGTCAACCAGCGTATTCTCGCCTATATCCAGTCCTCTTTTTGGGTATAGACGTCACTGTGTGTGCTAAAGTATTGAGTCCTGTGGACTATGAAGGGAGAATCTGTGCCAAAAAAGACTGAGAGCACGGGTACTGGGCTGGAATCCTACGTTGCAAAGCTTATGGGCAACGGCTCAAACAGGACTTCGGTAACCGAGGACGAGATTCAGGTCGCCCTGAAGGATATCGATGTAACTGATGAGCAGCTCACCGCGGTGTATTCCGCGCTGCGCAACAGCGGCATCCAGATTATCTCCGCGAGCGGTAACGACGACGCCCCCATGGACGTCGACGATGACGATAACGATACCGATACCGACGATTTCGATGACGACGACGAGCACGATTCCGGCTCGCTCGACGATCACGAGCTCAAGATGGCCCGTCAAGCCGACGCCGAGATGGGTTCTTCCAAGAGCAAGAAGAAGCGCGCCGTGCGCACGTCCCGTTCGCGTTCGCGCGTGCGCGGCATCGACGCCTCCACGGTGATGCTGACCGGCGACCCGGTCCGTATGTACCTCAAGGAGATCGGCAAGGTCGACCTGCTGACCGCCTCCGAAGAGGTCGATCTGGCTATGAAGATCGAGGCCGGTCTTGAGGCCACCGAGAAGCTCGAGGCTGCCGATGCTGGTGAGCTCGAACTCACGCGTGCCGAGATGCGTCGTCTTACGCGCATTGAGAACGTGGGCCTCGAAGCCAAGCAGGCGCTCATCAGCGCAAACCTTCGTCTGGTCGTCTCCATCGCCAAGCGCTATGTCGGTCGCGGCATGCTTTTCCTGGACCTGATCCAGGAGGGCAACCTCGGTCTGATTCGCGCCGTCGAGAAGTTCGACTACCAGAAGGGCTTTAAGTTCTCCACGTACGCCACGTGGTGGATCCGTCAGGCCATCACGCGCGCGATCGCCGACCAGGCCCGTACCATCCGTATTCCCGTGCACATGGTCGAGACCATCAACAAGCTCGTCCGTGTGCAGCGCCAGCTCCTTCAGGACCTGGGTCGCGACCCGACCCCCGAGGAGATCGGTGCCGAGATGGACATGAGCGCCGACCGTGTCCGCGAGATCCAGAAGATCTCGCAGGAGCCCGTGTCGCTCGAGACCCCCATCGGCGAGGAAGAGGATTCCCAGCTGGGCGATTTCATCGAGGACTCCCAGGCTATCGTTCCGCCCGATGCGGCCAGCTTCTCCATGCTGCAGGAGCAGCTCACCCAGGTGCTCGACTCGCTTGCCGATCGTGAGCGCAAGGTTATCGAGCTGCGCTTTGGTCTTGTCGACGGACATCCCCGTACGCTCGAGGAGGTCGGCCGCGAGTTTGGCGTCACGCGCGAGCGCATCCGCCAGATCGAGTCCAAGACCCTGGCCAAGCTCCGCCATCCCAGCCGTAGCAGCAAGCTCAAAGACTATATCGAGAGCTAGTCAAGCAAGAAGCGCCCTCAAGCACATCTGCTTGGGGGCGCTTTCATGTAGTCGTTGGGGACGTTCTTGAATGACTAGTCGTTCAAGAACGTCCCCAATGACTGGGTCGGAAAATTTCTTAAAAAAGTTCTTGCCCTAAGCTGATTCGTCCGTATAATAAACTTCGTTGCTTGAGAGCACGCACCTATTCCTCGGTAGCTCAATGGTAGAGCACGCGGCTGTTAACCGCGCTGTTGTAGGTTCGAGTCCTACCCGGGGAGCCAGAATTTTCCAGCCCTTTCCGTTGGGCTTTAAATTCCTCGGTAGCTCAATGGTAGAGCACGCGGCTGTTAACCGCGCTGTTGTAGGTTCGAGTCCTACCCGGGGAGCCAGGTTGTAAAACCCGTCGCTTATGCGGCGGGTTTTTTCATGCCGCGATCGCTGTTCGCGAACGTTACCGTATCAACATTTCGTGTCGAGGATGTAATCCCGAGGCTCGCCACCTCAACATGGCGCGGTCGTTGTAGAATATTGCAATGATTGCTCCCACGAGATGGTGCCGCGAGCACCAGATAAGGAGATTCTTGTGTCTGAGACCATTAACGGCAGCCTGAGCGTCTCGAACGACGTTATTGCCGATATTGCCGGTTATGCCGCGATGACGTGCTATGGCGTCGTCGGTATGGTTGAGCAGCTCCAGGGCGCCGAGAGCGTGCGCCTGCTTGCCGGTCAGCGCCTCCGCAAGGGCGTGCTTGTCTCCGCCGACGAGAACGGCCTTACGGTCGATCTTCACGTCGTGCTCGAGAACGGCGTCAACATGAAGTCCGTCTGCCACAATCTTTCGAGCTCCGTTGCCTTCACCCTGCAGGAGATCGCCCAGATCGATCCCGCCAGCCTTAAGATCGGCATCCATATCGACGCGCTCAAGAGCCGTCTGAACTAGCATACGAAAACGGAGATTCAAATACCCATGATTGCAAAGACCATTCGCACCTGTTTTCCGATCGCTGCGGCTGCTGTTTCCGACAAGGCCGAGGAGATCAACAAGCTCAACGTCTTCCCCGTACCCGACGGCGACACCGGTACCAACATGTCGCTCACGCTCGCTTCGGTGACCAAGGAGCTCTCCGCCCTTCCTGCCGATGCCGATATGGAAGCCATCGCCGGCGCCATCACCCACGGCTCCCTCATGGGCGCCCGCGGCAACTCCGGTGTCATCACCTCGCAGATCCTGCGCGGTGTGGCCGAGGGTCTCGTCTCTGCCGACGATCCCATTACGTCCGCCAACATCGCCTATGCGTTCCGTCGTGCCGTCAAGGTCGCCTTCCAGGCCGTCCGTAAGCCCATCGAGGGCACGATCCTCACGGTGCTGCGCGATGTCTCGACTAAGGCCGACGAGTGCGAGAAGAAGAAGTTCTCGGCTGAGGATTCGCTCGATGCCATCGTCGTTGAGGCGTATCAGTCCGTCGCTCGCACGCCCGACTTGCTGCCCGTCCTCAAAGAGAACGGCGTGGTCGACTCCGGCGCCTTTGGCTTTGCCATCTTCCTGGAGAACTTTGTTGCCGCCGCGCTTGGCCGCAGCACCGTTGTCGAGGATTTCTCCGCCACGTTTGATTCCGCTGGCTCTGCCCGCGATGCGGCCCTTGGTCGCGTTGAGATCGAGGCCAATGACGATTGGGAGGGCTCGGAGTTCCGCTACTGCAACGAGTTCCTCTTTAAGGCCGACGCCCCGTTTGACGAGGACGAGTGCCTTAAGTTCCTGGGCTCCATGGGCGACTGCGAGCTGCTCGTGGGTGCCTACCCCGACTACAAGATCCATGTGCACTCCAACACCCCCAACCTGGTGCTCGAGCACATGCTGCAGCTTGGTCAGATCTATGAGGTCTTTATCCACAACATGGAGATGGAGGCCCACGACCGTACCGCTAAGATTCACGAGGACCAGGAGAAGGCCGCCGAGCCCGCCAAGGCCTTGGGCTTTGTCGCCGTTGCCGCCGGTTCCGGCGAGGCAGACATCCTCAAGTCCCTCGGCGTTGACGTGATCGTCTCGGGTGGCCAGACCATGAACCCCTCGACCGCCGACCTGCTGGGCGCCGTCGACCAGGTCAACGCGACCTCGGTCATCATTTTGCCCAACAACGGTAACATCCGCATGGCTGCCGAGGCCGCTGCCTCTGCCTGCGCCGATAAGAAGGTCGCCGTCGTTCCCACGAAGACCGTCCCGCAGGCCTTCTCCGCGCTGTTCGCGGTCCTGCCCGATTCCGAGCTTGAGGACGCCGTCGCCGCCATGGTCGACGCCATCAGCGAGGTCCGCGATGGCGAGGTCACCCGCGCCGTGCGCGATTCCAGCGCCTCGGACGGCTCGCCGATTCACTCCGGCGACGTCATGGGCATCATTGCCGGCTCCATCGACGTGGTCGGCTCCGACGTGAAGCAGGTCACGCTCGACTGCATCAACCGCATGCAGGAGGAAGAGGAGGGTGACGCGCTGACGATTCTGGCCGGCGAGGAGCTGTCCGATGAGGCCTTCCAGGAGATCGTCGACGCTATCGAGGAGGCTCAGCCCGACCTGGAGATCGACGCCCATCGTGGCGAGCAGCCGCTCTATCCCGTGATCTTCTCGATCGAGTAGGCAACTGCCCATGTCCGAGCTGTGCTCCGTGCCGCGCGTCTCGGAGCGCTTTGCCCAGAGCAATGCGCTCGACGAAGATATCGCGCGACTCAAATATGTTTCGGGTAAACGTGAGGAGGCCCTTCGCCGTCTGGGAATTCGGACAGTGGGGGACCTCCTTCTCCATATTCCTCATCGATACCTCGACTTTACCCGTTCGTGGTCCATCGAGATGGCGCCCATCGGTACCGTGTGCACCATCATCGCCACGGTCGATCGTATCGTCCAAAAGCAGCCGCGTCCGCGCATGCAGGTGACCGAGGTCTCACTCGTTGACGAGACGGGCGTGCTGCAGGTCGCCTTTTTCCGCCAGCCCTGGATTGCCCAACAGCTTAAGCAGGGCGACCGCCTGGCCGTGATGGGCAAGGTTGAATTTGCCTACGGTTTTAAGCAGATGGCCTCGCCGCACTTTGAAAAGCTCGAGGATGGGCGTGCCGCAGGCACCATCCTGCCGGTCCATTATGTGAGTGACGGCGTGAGCCAGGCGTGGATGCGCCGCATCGTAAGCGGCGCGCTCGAGGTCGTCGGCAATCCCTTCGACCCGATTCCCGCACGCTTGCGCGTCAAGCGACGCCTGATGAGCAATGCCCGCGCGCTTCGATCGATCCACTTTCCATCGAGTATGGCTGAGCGGGATATCGCGCGACGTCGCCTTGCTTATGAGGAGTGCCTTTACCTTCAGCTGGCGCTGCGCCTGCGCAACGATGGCGGCCTAGTCGATGTGGTGCCCTATGCCCACACCGCGGGCGAGCACCTGGCCGCACTCAAGCAAGCCCTGCCGTTTTCGCTGAGCGACGAGCAGGAGGCCGCGTTCCAAGATATCCTGCGCGATATGTGCGATGGCGGGCGCGTGATGAACCGCCTGCTGCTGGGCGATGTCGGTACCGGTAAGACCGCCGTTGCCGCCTGCGCGCTGGCTGTGGCTGCCGATAGCGGCACGCAGGCCTGTGTTATGGCGCCCACGGGCGTGCTGGCGCGCCAATATGCCGATAAGACCGGCCCTCTGCTCTCTCAGGCCGGCATGTCCTGGGCGCTTCTGACGGGTGCCACGCCGGCCGCAGAGCGCGAGCGCATTCATGCCCAGCTGGAATCGGGCGAGCTCGACGTGCTCTTTGGCACCCACGCGGTGCTTTCAGATAACGTTGCGTTCAAGCATCTGTCGCTCGTGGTCATCGATGAACAGCACCGGTTTGGTGTGGGCCAGCGCAATGCCCTGCGCGCCAAGGGCCCCGGTGCGGACCTGCTCGTTATGACGGCGACGCCGATCCCGCGTACGTTGGCGCTCTCTGTCTATGGCGACCTGGACACGAGCATCATTCGCCATCGGCCTGTTCCGGGGGCAGGCGTTACGACACGCGTGCTCACCGAGTCGAGCCGTGACTTGGCCTACGGCGCCATCCGCGAGGCGCATGAAAAGGGCCAGCAGGCCTATGTGATCTGCCCCCTCGTGGAGCCGAGTGACTCGGCCGATGAGCTGGAAGACGTGCCCGGTATTGCCCGCGACGATGAGGGCCGCGTAACCGTCCCCGTGCCGCTGCACGATACGGCAACCGAGCTCGACCGCCTGCGCCTGGCGTTGCCGGGTCTTGTCATCGAGCGCCTTCACGGCCGCATGCCGGCGGGGGAGAAGGACCGCGTGATCGATGCCTTCAAGCGCGGCGAGATCGACGTGCTCGTATCGACCACGGTGGTCGAGGTGGGTGTCGACGTGCCCAACGCCACCGTCATGGTCATCGAGAACGGTGAGCGCTTTGGCTTGGCGGCCCTGCACCAGCTGCGCGGTCGCGTGGGCCGCGGCAGCGTGTCGGGCACGTGCCTGGTCATGACGCACTCCAAGGGCAACGGCGGCGCGTCGGCGGCGCAAGATCGTCTGCAATCGCTCGAAAAAACCTCGGATGGCTTTACGCTCGCCCAGATGGACCTGCGCCTGCGCCACGAGGGCGAAATCCTGGGGTACCGCCAGCACGGCGGTGTGACCTTGCGCTTTGTGGACCTGGACGCCGATGAGGACCTTATCGAATGGGCCCATTTGGACGCGGTCGAGCTCTTGAGGTATGCTTGCAACCTTGACTCTGTGGCGACGCGTCCCTTGCGCGACGCGGTCGCCATGCGTTATCGACATATCTTTAAGGAGGTCAGCGGAGGATGAGAATCATCGGCGGCGAATGGCGCGGTCGTAAGATCGAGGAGCCCCGTGGTCGCGATGTCACCCGCCCCACGACTGATCGCGTGCGCGAGGCGTGCGCATCTATGGTCATGTCGGCATTCGATTTCGATTTGGACGAAGTTCGTGTGCTGGACGCCTTTGGCGGCTCCGGTGCCTTAGGGTTAGAGATGCTCTCTCGTGGGGCCCGCTCGCTCACGACGTTTGAGATCGATCGCAACGCCGCGCGGCTCATTACCAAGAATATCGAGTCGCTCTGCCGCGACCGTGCGCGTTGGCGCGTGGTCACGGGCGACATGCTGGCGAGTGCCTCGCGCGGTCGTGTACCGGGCGGCCCCTTTGATCTGGTCCTACTCGACCCGCCCTATGCTTTTGGTGCCGAGCCGGTCGAGGAACTGCTACAGAACTTGGCTCAGCAGGGTCTGCTTGCACCTGGCGCTTATGCCCTGTTTGAGCATGCCGCCGCCGATGCGGGCGCGCATCCGGCAGACTTTGAGACTGTACGTGAGAAGCGCTACGGCATTACCTCGGTCGACCTGCTTCGTTGGGTCGGCGATGACGATGGTGAGGGCGATAGCGCCGGCACCGATGCTGACAACAACGATGCCACGACGTTTCAGGAGGATGCTCATGAGTGACACCATCAATCGCGTGATCGTCCCGGGCACCTTCGATCCCATCACGTTTGGCCATATCGATGTGATCCGCCGCGCCCGCCGCATCTTTCCCAGCGTGATCGTCGCTGTTGCCGAGTCGCAGGGTAAAAACGGTGTGGGCACCACGTTTACGCTCGATGAGCGCGTGGCGCTGGCCCGCGAGGCGCTCGGTGATATCGACGGCGTTGAGGTCCTGCCCTTTACCGGCCTGCTGGTCGACTTCGCTCGTGAGCAGGGGGCGGGGGCCGTGGTCAAGGGCCTGCGCGCCATGACCGACTTTGAGTACGAGCTGCAGCAGGCCGACCTCAACTATCGCTTGGATAACGAGCTGGAGTCCATCTTTGTCATGAGCGCGCCGCAGTACGGCTATATCTCAAGCTCGGTTGTTCGCCAGATCGCCTCGCTCGGTAGTGACGTATCGACGTTTGTCCCGCCCAACGTGGTCGAAGCGCTCAAACATCGCTTTTCGTGACGTTTCTTATTGCCTGGTGGCATGTGGTAAACTAGCACGATGATATGTTACCTATGAAAGGAGACCGGATGCCGGGCGAGAATTTTCCTGGCGATAGGATCGTCAGCTTGGTCGATGAGCTCGAAGGGCTGATCGAGGAAGCCAAGCCGCCTTTCGGCAAGAACGCTCAGTTCAAGGTCATCGACGCCGACGTGTTCTTCAACATCCTCGACGAGATCCGCATGAGCTATCCCGAGGAGTGGCAGAAGTCCCGCCGTATCCTTAAGGAGCGCGAGGAGCTTATGGCTTCCGCCGCCGCTCAGGCCGATTCCATCATCGCCGACGCTCAGCAGCAGGCCCTCACCATTGCCGGTGAGCAGGAGATCGTCCGCCTTGCGCAGCAGCAGGCCGACGACATCCGCGATCGTGCCCAGCAGTACGAGCGCGAGACGCGTTATGCTGCCGAGGACTACGCAGAGCAGGTCTTTACGCACCTTGAGGAAAACCTCAAGAGTCTGACCGGCACCGTTACCCGTTGCCGTCAGCAGCTCAACGAGGGTGCCGCCCAACAGAATGGTCAGTGGTAATGGCTGAGTTCCCGAGCGTTACCGTCGATCTTTCTGAGCAGCTCGAGTTTCCTGGAGATTCGTATCCGCTGACCGGTAAGGTCGATGTCCCCACCTACACGGTGGGCGAGAAGGACTACCAGCTGCAGGACGGCATCGACTACGACGTTGTCTTTACCAATGCCGGTACCGGCGTCTTGCTCACGGGTATGGTCCGCGCGCACGCCACCGGCGAGTGCGACCGTTGCCTGGAGCCCGCCTCGTTTGATATCGCCGGCGAGATCGAGGAGTTCTACCTCTTTGAGGAGCCCGAGGATCCCGAGGCCTACGAGGACGGCTACGAGCTCCTGGGTGAGGACCGTCTAGTCGATCTGGGTGAGCCCATCAATGACGCGGTCGTTATGGACACGCCGTTTGTAGTGCTCTGCAAGCCCGATTGCCGTGGTCTGTGCCCCACATGCGGTTGCAATCTCAACGTCGAGCAATGCGATTGCGCCGCCCAGGCAGAGGCGGAATGGGCCGCTGCCACGGAAAATCCATTTGCAGCATTGAAGAATCTCAAGCTCGATGAGTAAAACTGTGGTAGTATCGCTACTTGCGCGTAATCGCCACACTGGATAGTTCATAAGGAAGGTCACTATGCCCGTACCTAAACAAAAGCAGGGTCGTATCCGCACTCACACCCGTCGTTCCGCCAACATGAAGATCTCGGCTGCGGCTCAGTCCACGTGCCCCCGTTGCGGCGCTGTCAAGCTTCCGCACCACGTGTGCCCCAGCTGCGGTTTCTACAAGGACCGCGAGGTTATCGTTACCGAGTAACGGTATACTCTGGATGCGATGCCGTTCCAAATGGAACCACAATGGCCGGCTCAATGAGTCGGCCATTTTTGTATAAGGAGCATGTATATGAGTAACGTTCGCGTTTGTGTAGACGTTGTGGGTGGAGACGGGAAACCTCAGGTCGTTCTCGATGGTATCGAGGCTGCACTTGCCGCCGATCCCGATATCGAGGTCTTGGCAGCTGGCCCCGCCGAAATCGTCAATCCCTTTGCTGCTTCCCACGCACGTGTTGAGGCCCTTGAGGCACCCGACGTTATCGCCATGGATGACGATCCCATTCGCGCCGTGATGACCAAGCGCAAGTCTTCGATTGTGCTTTCCTGCCGCGCCATTAAGAAGGGCAACGCGGACGCGTTCTTCTCTGCTGGTTCTACTGGTGCTATGACCGCCGCGGCCACCGCTTACGTGACGCCATTTAGGTATCAGGCCGAGGGCAAGAAGCAGCCGGTGCGTCCGTGCCTCACCAATGCGCTGCCCAATCGTTCCGGCGGCCTGACGGTCCTGTGCGACATGGGCGCCAACCCCGATGTCGAGGTCGATGACATGGTGCGTTTTGCTCAGATGGGTAGCGCCTATGCTCGCGTCGTCCTGGGCATCGAGCATCCCCGCGTGGGCCTGCTTGCTAACGGCACCGAGGACGAGAAGGGCTCCAACTTTACCAAGGCCTGCTTCCCGGCCATGAAAGCCGCCGTTCCCGGCTTTTTTGGTAACTGCGAGGGAACGGACATCACCTCCGGTAACTTCGATGTCGTCGTTGCCGATGGCATGTCGGGCAATATTGCGCTCAAGGCCACCGAGGGCGCTGCCAAGTTTTTGCTGCAGGAACTCAAGGGTGCCTTTATGTCTTCGCTTGGCACCAAGATCGCCGCGCTGCTCATTAAAAAGCAGATGCGCGAGATAAAGGCCAAGCTTTCGGGCGACGCCAAGGGTGGCGCGATTCTTTTGGGCCTGCGCGGCGTGGTCCTGATCGGCCATGGCGCCACTTCGGTCGAGGCTGTTAAAAACGGTACGCTCGCGGCGGCCGAAGCCGTGCGCGCCGGGCTGGTCGAGAATGTCGCCAACTCCATGGACGGCATCGTTTTATAACAGCGGCGTTATGCGTCTCGGGGCGTGCGTCGTGGGGTAGAATCAGAACCGTGTCTTGGTACCGCCCGGGCGGTACCATTCTTTTGGTATTCATGCACTATGAGAGGAAGCGCTATGGACCGCTCCGAAATCTTCGACAAGATCGCCGAGGTCGCTGCTGACGTTCTGGGCGTCGATGTTGCCGAAATTAGCGATGAGACCACCTTTGACGACCTCGATGCCAACTCGCTCGAGCGCCTGCAGCTGGTTACGGCTATCGAGGACGAGTTCAACCTCGAGATCGATGACGAGACTCTGCTCTCGCTCAACTCTGTCGCCGACGCCGTCGACGCGATCGAAAATGCCAGGGAGGCCTAAGTCTTGGCTTTGTCTGAACGACTTACGCGCGCCCAGGAAATCCTGGGCCATGAGTTCAATAATAAGGTGCTGCTGCGCGCGGCCCTTACGCATCCCTCGGCAGTCGAGGGCCAGCCGGTTTCTGCCAGCTATGAGCGCCTTGAGTTCTTGGGCGATTCCATTTTGGGCGCTGTGGTCGCACGCTCCCTGTTTGAATCCTATCCGGAGTTTGACGAGGGCAAGCTCACGCGCCTGAAGGTGTCGCTTGTCTCGGGCGCTACGCTGTCCGAGGTTTCTCACGAGCTGGGCATCGACGACATCATCATCTTTGGTGCCTCCGAGACCGGTACCGGTGCGCGCGGCCTGCATTCGGCGCTCGAGAACGTCTATGAGTCGCTCGTGGGCGCGCTGTACCTGGATGCTGGCTGGGATGCCGCGGCAGAGTTCATTCACCGTACGCTTAAGCCGCATTTGGCTTCCGAGCGTGCCGAGCATCCTGCGAACCCCAAGTCGTTTTTGCAGGAGTGCGTGCAAGCCGACGGTCACGAGCCCCCGGCGTACAAGCTCGTTGGCTCCGAGGGCCCGGCGCATGCGCCCACCTTTACCGCCGTGGTTTTGATCGATGGTATTCGCCAGGGTCGCGGCTCCGGCTCCTCAAAGAAGGAAGCCGAGGGAGCCGCCGCGCTCGAAGCGCTCGACCGCATGGGTTACACCACCAACGGCGTGATTTTGAACAAGAAGCACGTGTAAGCGAGGAACCGTGTATCTCAAGTCCCTCACGCTCAAAGGGTTCAAGTCGTTTGCCGATCGCGCCCATATGACGTTTGAGCCGGGCCTGACCGTCATCGTCGGTCCCAACGGCTCGGGAAAATCGAACATCTCTGACTCGATTCTGTGGGTCCTGGGCGAGCAGAGCGCCAAGCAGCTGCGCGGCCAGGCCATGGAGGACGTCATCTTCTCGGGCTCGTCAGCGCGCAAGCCGGTGGGTATCGCCGAGGTCACGCTGGTGCTCGATAACTCGGACCATATGCTGCCCGTCGATTTTGACGAGGTCGCCATCACCCGTCGCATGTATCGCTCGGGTGAAAGCGAGTACCTCATCAACTCGAGTCCGTGCCGCCTGATGGACATTCAGGACATCCTGCACGATTCAGGCCTGGGTAAGGATACGCATTCCATCATCAGCCAGGGCAAGCTCGACGCCATTTTGCAGAGCCGCCCGGAGGAGCGCCGCGCCCTCATCGAGGAGGCCGCCGGCATCTCCAAGCACAAGCGCCGCAAGGAACGCGCGCTCAAAAAGATTAAGTCGATGGACGAGCACCTGACACGTGCCCGCGACATCAATAAGGAAATCGCCCGTCAGCTGCGACCGTTGGAGCGTCAGGTCGATCGCGCGCGCAAGTATAAAGAGCTGTCCTCGCGCGCGAACGAGCTTACGCAGATGCTAGCCGTCGACGAGCTGCGTTCGCTGCAGTCGCAGTGGAACGACCTGGAGAGCCGTTCCAAGGAAGGTGCCGCCGAACTTGAGCTTGCGCAGTACCGCTTGGGCGAAAAGGAGCGCGAGCTCGAGAAGCTTCAGGTCATGCTCGAGGAAAAGGGCCTGTTTGTGGGCGACCTGGGCGAGCAGCGCCGTCATATGCAAGATGTGGTCGGCCGCATTAACTCCGACATGCGCCTGCTCGAGGAAAAGGGCCACAACATGGTGTCGCGCCTGTCTGACATGCGCGGACAGATTTCGAGCTCCGAGCATCAGCGTCGTCGCGTGGTCGAGGAGCTCGAGGACGCGCGTGCGCAGCTTGAGGAAGTGACCGGTGCGCACATGCAGGCCCAGGAGGACGTTGACGCCGCTGGCCCTGCCGCTGCCGAGCTCCACGAGCGGCGCGTGGCGCTCGACAATCAGATCTCGCAGCTTACGCGTGAGCAACGCGATGTGCAGCGCGTAGCCGATAATGCCGCGCTCGAGCTCGCCAAGGTGAAGGATTCCTTGAGCAATGCCGAGGTCGAGGACAACATGTATGCCTCGCGCCTGGAGCAGATTGACGAGCAGCTCGAGGAGGTCATGGCCTCGCTCGAGAGCCGTCGTGACCGCGCCGAGGAGCTTGAAGGCGCTCTTGAGGAAGCGCGCCAGGCCCAGGCCGATGCACGTGAGGCCACCGAGGTCGCCCGTGCAGCCCTGAAGGACTTGCGTAATCGTGAGAGTGAGGCGCGCAACAAGCTGTCCGAGGTGCGCTCGGAGCTTGCCAGCCAAAAGAAACTCGATGCCCGCATGGCCGACAGCTCGCCGCTCGTGAGCCGTCTGGTGGGTGTGCTGGGCGACGATGTCTTGGGTCGTCTGGGCGACGTGCTGGAGGCCCCGCGCGAGCTTGAGGGCCTGGTTGAGCAATTGCTCGCCGGCGATATCGATGCGCTGCTGTTTGATGACGCCGCCACGCTTGAGCGTGCCGGTCGTGCGGCTCTGGACCAAAAGAAGGCCTCGGGCGAGGCATTGCTGGTGGCGCGCGGCGTGAGCGGCTCTACCGCCGCTGAGGGCGCTGCCGGTACCCGCCTGGTTGATCGTCTGTCCGTGCGCGCAGGCTACGGACCCGTCGTCGAGGCGCTGCTCGGCGGCTATTACGTAGTGGACGATCTTTCTGCCGCGCTTTCGGCGCCGGTCGTTGACGGCGTGACTTACGTGACCCCCGATGGCGCCCGCGTCGCCTGCGGCGGCCTGGTGCGTGTGGGCCTCGATGCCGGCGAGGCGTCGGGTGCTCTGGAGCGTAAGCGTCGCATTCGCGAGCTGGAGGGGCTTGAGCCCGATTTGGCCGCTGTGTTTGAGCATGTGTCGGATCAGGTCGTCGAGGCCAATGCGGCCGTTGAGGAAGCGCGTGCCGCTGAGGGCGATGTCGCCGGTGAGATTGCCCGTCTTGAGGGCGAGCGCCGCTCGCTGCTTTCCGAGATCGGCCGCTTGGAGCAAAGCGCCAACAATGCCGAGGTCGAGCGCGTGCGCATCTCCAAGCGCCGCGAGCAGGCCGCCGAAGCCGTTCGCGCTGCGCGCCCGCGGGTTGATGAGCTCACCCGTTCGCGTGACGAGGCCCGCGCGCAGGCAAGCGATCTGGGCTTGCAGATTGCCGAGGCCAACGACGAACTTGACCGCGTTCGCCGTGACGATTCCGAGGCCGCCGGTAAGCTCGCCGATGCCAAGGTGCGCCTGGCCCAGACGAGCGAGCGCCTGCGTTCGCTGAAGGGCCGCGTGCCCGACCTTGAGCATCGTCTTGAGGGCATCGACCGTCGTATCCGCGGAACACGCCAGGCCTCGCGCTCGCTCGAATTGCTGCGCCTGCGCGTCGATCCCATGCACGAACGCTATTCGGCCCTGCTGGAGCGCGCGTCGGATTGGGCCTCGCGTCTGCGTGACCAGGCTTCGCTCGAGGAGGCTGACTCGGCCTCGCTTAAGAAGACCATTGAGGACGCCAAGGCCGAGGTCTCCCGCGCCAAGGAGCGGGTCGATGCCGCCACCGCGACGCAAAACGAGTTCAAGGTCGCTCGCGGCAAGCTTGAGGTGCAGGTAGAGGCGGCTATCAAGGCCATTACCGCCGATGGCACCACGGTGCTCGAGGAGGCGCTCATGCTTCCTGCGCCCACCGACCGTGACGCTGCCGAGCGTGAGCTCAACCAGCTCGTGCGCCAGATCAACAACCTGGGCCCTGTGAACCAGGTTGCCATGGAGGAGTACGAGCAGCTCAAGCGCCGCGCCGATTACATCGAGGAGCAGCTGGCCGATCTGGAGAGCGCGCGCAAGGCGCTCACCAAGATCACCGTGGCCATTGACCGTAAGATGCGCAAGGCCTTCCTGGTGACCTTCGAGAAGGTCGATGCGAACTTCCGCGAGATCTTCGCCATGCTGTTTCCGGGTGGCCAGGCACATCTGGAGATGACCGACCCTGAGCATCCGGCCGAGACGGGCATCGAGGTCGTGGCGCAGCCGCGTGGCAAGCGCATCACCAAGATGATGCTCATGTCGGGCGGCGAGAAGAGCCTGACGGCGCTCGCCTTGCTCTTTGCTGTCTATCGCACGCGTACGGTGCCGTTCTATGTGCTGGACGAGGTCGAGGCGGCGCTCGATGACGCCAACCTGTCCAAGCTCATCGGCGCACTCGACGTGTTGCGTTCCGATACGCAGCTCTTGGTTATCTCGCATCAGCGCCGTACTATGGAGGACGCTGACGTCCTCTACGGCGTCTCGATGCAAGCCGACGGCGTCAGTCGCGTCGTCTCGCAAAAACTCGATCGCGAAACCGGAAAGGTCGTGAATGCATAATGGGATTCTTCGATGCTCTCTCGCGCGGACTTGAGCGCAGCCGCGAGGCCCTCAACGAGGTCTTCTACTTTGGCGGCGAGGTCGACGAGGATTTTTGGGAGGACCTAGAGGACACCCTCGTCATGGGTGACATGGGTGCCGAGGTCGCGATCCAGGTGTCCGATGACCTGCGCGATGCCGCGGCCAAGAAGAACCTTAAGACCGCCCCGCAGCTCCGTCGCGCCCTGGCCGAGCAGCTCGAGCAGCATTTTGTGCCCGTCGAGCGCGATCCGTTCGCCGACACGCCGAGTTGCGTGCTGTTTGTGGGCATTAACGGTGCCGGCAAGACCACGACGGTCGGCAAGATCGCGAGCGCCATGTCTGCCCGCGGCAAGAACGTCGTGATCGGCTCAGCCGACACCTTCCGCGCCGCCGCCATTGAGCAGCTTGATGTGTGGGGCCAGCGCGCCGGCGTTCCCGTCATCAAGCGCGACCGCGGCTCCGACCCGGCGAGCGTTTGCTACGACGTGCTCGACGAGGCCGACAAGCGCGGCAGCGACCTGGTGCTTATCGACACCGCCGGTCGTCTGCACACGAGCCCCGAGCTCATGCGCGAGCTTGCCAAGGTGGTCAACGTGACGCGTAAGCGCGCCGCCAATATGGCCGCCGGCCCCATGCCCGTCTCGGTCGTCCTCGTAATCGATGCCGCAACAGGCCAAAACGGCCTGAACCAGGCGCTCGAGTTTAACGAGGCGCTGGGCCTGGACGGTATTATCATGACAAAGCTCGACGGCACGGCAAAGGGCGGTATCGCCATGGCCGTGGCCGAGAAGCTCAAGCTTCCCATCCTGCGCATCGGCGTGGGCGAGCAGGTCGATGACCTGCAGGAGTTTAATGCCAAAGATTTCTGCCGCGCCCTGGTGGGCGAGTCCAATTAAGGAGTGACTAGTGTTTGATTCCCTGAGCGATCGCCTCAACGACACATTTGACCGCCTGCGCGGCAAGGGCAAGCTGACCGAGGCCGATATCACCTCGGCCATGCGCGACATTCGCATGGCGCTGCTCGAGGCCGACGTCAACTTCAAGGTCGTCAAGGAGTTCGTCGCCAAGACCAAGGAGCGCTGCATGACCGCCGAGGTCATGGAGTCGCTGTCGCCGGCGCAAAACGTCGTCAAGATCGTGCTCGATGAGCTCACCGATATGCTCGGTTCCACCGAGAGCAAGCTCGTCTTTAGCAACCGCATCCCCAATGTCATCATGCTCGTGGGCCTGCAGGGCTCCGGTAAGACCACGGCGGCCGTAAAGCTGGCATACCTGCTCAAGAAGCAGGGTCGCTCGCCGCTGCTCGCCGCGTGCGACGTCTATCGTCCCGCCGCTGCCGACCAGCTTGCCACGCTCGGTGGCGAGATCGGCGTGCCGGTCTTCCGCGGTGACGGCGCGCACCCGGTCGATATCGCCAAGGGCGCCATCCAGGAGGCCGTTGACCACCTGCGCGACGTGGTCATCGTCGATACCGCCGGTCGCCTGCAGATCGACGAGCAGATGATGCAGGAGGCCGTGGACATCAAGAAGGCCGTCAAGCCCGATCAGGTGCTGATGGTTGTCGATGCCATGACCGGTCAGGATATCGTCAACGTCGTCTCGACCTTCGCCGAGCGCACCGACTTTGACGGCGTGATCATCTCCAAGCTCGACGGCGATGCCCGTGGCGGCGGCGCGCTTTCCGTGCGCCAGGTGACCGGCAAGCCCATCAAGTTCGTGAGCATGGGCGAGAAGCCCGATTCGCTGGAGCCGTTCTATCCCGATCGTATGGCCAAGCGCATTCTTGGCATGGGCGACGTTGTCGGCATTATCGAGAAGGCCCAGGAGGCGGCCGACGCCGAGCAGCTCGAGGCTGCCGAGCGAATGCTGCGCGAGGGCTTCACCATGAACGATATGCTCGACCAGATGAAGGCCGTCAAGAAGATGGGCGGCATGAAGGGCATCCTGGGCATGCTCCCCGGCGGCCAGCGTGCGCTCAACCAGATGGGTGGCAACCTGGACGAGGGCATCTTCGATAAGAACGAGGCCATTATCATGTCGATGACCAAGGAGGAGCGCCTGCGTCCCTCCATAATCAACGGTCAACGTCGCGCGCGTATCGCCAAGGGCGCCGGCGTAACCCCCACCGAAGTCAATACCCTTATGAAGCAGTGGGGCGAGATGAATAAGATGATGGGCCGCATGCGCACGATAGCCAATCAGGCACAGGCCGGCGGCAAGAAGGGCAAAAAGGGTAGGAAGGGCAAGAAAATGCGCATGCCCAATATCCCTGGCCTGGACGCTATGGGTCTGGGCGGCATGGGCGGCCTGGGTACGGGCGGTCCCAAGTCCGATATGGAGCTGCTGCGCCAGATGGAAGCGCAGATGCGCAATAAGAAATAGGGCTGTAATTCCAGCTTGATATGGCAAAGGCCACTCGGAAGCTACCGGGTGGCCTTTGTTGTTGGCTTTGATTGTTGGGTTGCGTTCGGCGTCGCGCCCCGAGCTCGCGGTGTCGTGCCGTTAGTGGCAGCTGCAGCCCTCGTGGCCCTCGTGCTCGTGATGGTCGTGGCAGCTGCAGGACTCGCCGTGTTCGTGGGCGTGGTCGTGGTCATGGCCGTGGCAGCCGCACGTGGCCTCGCCGTTCTGTGCGAGCGTGCCGGCGATAAGGGCCTCGACGCAAGCGTCGCAGCTGCCCTGGGCACCTGCGTATACCGTGATGCCGGCTTGGGCAAGCGCATTGATAGCGCCGCCGCCGATGCCGCCGCAGATGAGCGTGTCCACGCCACCGTTGGCGAGCAGGCCCGCAAGGGCACCGTGGCCGGTGCCGCCGGTGCCCACGACCTGTTCGTTGAGCACCTTGCCGTCCTGAATGTCGTAGATCTTGAACTGCTCGCTGCGGCCAAAGTGCATAAAGATGTTGCCGTTGTCGTACGTGGTTGCCACCCTCATGGTGTCGACCTCCTTTGCTGGCCATGCGGCCGTCGCTGTGGTGATGGGGGAGTACGCGATATTGCCGCCCTCGATGATGAGCGCTCGTCCGTTGACCAGCGCGTTTGCCACCTTGCGATGCGCGCGGCTGCAGATTGCCGCCACCGTGGCGCGAGCAATGCCCATCTGCTGTGCGACGGCCTCTTGGTTAAGGCCTTCCAGGTCGCACAGGCGCAGCGCCTCGAGTTCGTCGACCGTCATGTCGATGGCATCGCCGCTCGCCAGGCCATCGGGGGTAAAACCGCGATATTCGGGGATGATTCCGACGCGGCGCAGTTTTTCGCGTCTTCCTGCCATGCGCACTCCTTATCTGACATATGTCAACAATAGGATAACTCGATGCTCATTGAGCGCAAGGAATTTCTGGCATATGTCAGAAAATGAGGGCTTATGTTAAGGCTGTGGGGCCGCGTGCGCCTGGGCTACAATGAATCTCGCTTGTAGGCGACTGACAGGAGGGTCAATGAGCAAGGCTGATCAACAGTTTGTAGCCATGTGCCGCGATATTCTGGACCATGGCACCACCACCGAGGGCCAAAAGGTCCGCCCGGTGTGGGAGGACGGCACCCCTGCCTATACCATTAAAAACTTTGGTGTCACGGCGCGCTATGACCTGCGCGAAGAGTTCCCGGCACTTACCCTGCGCCGTACGGCGCTTAAGTCTGCTATGGACGAGATCCTATGGATCTATCAAAAGAAGTCCAATAACGTGCATGACCTCAACAGTCATATTTGGGATGAGTGGGCTGACGAGACCGGCTCTATCGGCAAGGCCTACGGCTACCAGATTGGCCAGAAGAGCCATTACGCCGAGGGCGACTTCGATCAGATGGACCGCGTGCTGTACGACCTCAAGCATACGCCGTACAGCCGTCGTATTATGACGAACACGTACGTGTTCAGCGATCTATCCGAGATGCATCTGTATCCGTGCGCCTACAGCGTGACCTATAACGTCACTCAGCGTCCGCAGGACGACAAACCGACGCTCAACATGATTCTCAACCAGCGTAGCCAGGACATTTTGGCCGCGAACAATTGGAATGTGTGCCAGTACGCAATTCTGTTGATGATGGTTGCGCAGTCGGTCGATATGATTCCCGGCGAGCTGCTGCACGTGATCGCCGATGCCCACATTTACGACCGCCATGTCGATATCGTCCGCGAGCTTATCGAGCGTCCGCAGTTTGCCGCGCCCAAGGTAACGCTCAACCCCGATGTGCATGACTTCTATGCGTTTACGACCGATGACCTGATCGTCGAGGGCTACGAGCACGGCCCGCAGGTCAAGAACATTCCCATTGCGGTGTAGGTGGCGCTCATGACGTGTAAGCTTTCTGCCATCGTCGCCGTGTGCGATGACTGGGGTATTGGGTGCGAGGGCGACATGGTGGTGTCCAACCGTGCCGACATGCGTCATTTTGTGGCGCGCACCAAAGGTTGCCCGGTCATTATGGGACGCAAGAACCTGTTGAGTTTTCCCGGCGGACGACCGCTCAAGAATCGCCGCAACATTGTGCTCACGCGCGACCAAGGCTTTGCGCCCGAGGGCGTCGACGTGGTGCATAGCGTTGATGAAGCGCTCGCCGTGGTAGCCGATGAACCCGTTGCGTGGGTGATTGGCGGCGGCGAGGTGTATCGGCAGTTTTTGCCGTATTGCGTGGAGGCCGAGGTCACGCACAACCATTGCATCCATGCCGTGGACACGTACTTTCCCGATCTGGATGCCGATCCCGCGTGGGAGATTGCGCGACGTGGTGGTGTTGCTACGATTGCCGCGGGCGAGGGTGACGAGGGTCTCGATTATGAGTTCGTGACGTATCGTCGCGTTGATGTGTAAACCCGTTTATCCCTTCGGTATTATCGGGTTGGAATGAGTGGCGGGGTAGCGCATGGCGTTGCCCCGATATTTGTATAGGTGCTGCAAAGAAAGGTGCGGGCTGGCTGCTATGACTGATGCCGTTGAGGTGCTGCAAATCGATTCGCTCGAGGACGAGCGGCTCGATGCCTACGTGCGACTGACCGAGCGCGAGCTGCGCTGCGTGTTGGAGCCGCAAAAGGGCATCTTTATCGCCGAGAGTGCCAAGGTTATCGAGCGCGCGGTTCGCGCCGGATACGAGCCGGTGAGCTTTCTTTTGGGCGAACGCTGGCTCGACCAGATGATGCCGCTGTTTGAGCGCCTGGTTGTGCGCGAGGGCGCGGGCCCGGTTCCCGTGTTCGTGGCCTCGATGGAGCTTATGGAGCAGCTGACGGGCTTTAACGTGACACGCGGTGCGCTCGCGGCATTCCGCCGTCCACGTCAGATTCCGGTAGCCGAGTTCTTGGGTGGCGTCGTCGAGGCGGCGGGGGAGCGCCCGGTGCGCGTGTGCGTGCTCGAGGGCATTGTCGACCACACCAACGTCGGCGCGATTTTCCGCTCGGCGGCTGCGCTGAACGTCGATGGCATTTTGGTGAGCCCTACGTGCTGCGATCCGCTGTACCGTCGCTCGGCCCGTGTGAGCATGGGCACGGTGTTCCAGGTGCCCTGGACACGCATTGGCAGCGAGGCTCGCGTATGGCCGCATGATGGGCTGGCGGCGCTACACGATGCCGGCTTTTCGTGTGCCGCCATGGCATTGACGGATGATTCGGTGTCGTTGGACGATTCCGCGCTGCAGGAGATTGACCGCCTGGCAATCTTTATGGGCACCGAGGGTGCTGGCTTGGGCGCCAAGACCATTGCGGGCTGTGACCGAGCCGTGCGAATTCCGATGGCGCACGGGGTCGATTCGCTCAACGTGGCCGCGGCAAGTGCTGTCGCCTTTTGGCAGCTGTGTCCGCATGTGAGCAATGAGTATCACTACCAGCCGGGTTTGTATCACTAAACAGATATTTCGCACCGGGCTGTGGTTCGGGGCGTTTCGGCCGACGCTGGTCGGTGCTAAGCTGGTGTCGGCTTTGGTCTTAAATTGCCGTTTTGTTGTATGACGTACGCTAGTGGGGAGGGCGTGTGGCTAAGAAATCTACGGCTATCGATGTAACGCAGGGTGTCATTTGGCAGCAGCTGCTGTCGCTGTGCGTTCCCATTTTCTTTAGTTCGTTCTTTCAGCAGGCATACACGCTTATCGGTACCTATATCGTCGGTCAGTTTGGCGGCAAGCTCGCGCTGGGTGGCATTCAGGCCACGATGGTGCTCACCGAGCTCTGCATTGGTTTTTGCGTCGGTGTGGGTGCTGGCTGTGCCGTTATTACCGGTCAGTTTTTTGGCCAGCACGATGACGAGCGCCTGAGCCGATCGGTCCACACGGCCATGACGCTCGCGCTGGTGGGCGGTATCGCTTTCTCGATTCTTGGCATAGTGTTCGTTGAGCCCATGCTGGTGCTTATGAATACGCCGCATGAACTATTGGCCGAGGGCGTGGCCTATGCCCGTTGCTATTTTGCCGCCATGGTTGCGGCGCTGCTGCTCAATATGGGAACGGCATTGCTGCGCGCCGTGGGCGACACGCGCGGGCCCGCTGTGATCATCGCTTCCGGCTGCCTTGTTAATGCGGTGCTGGATGTCATCTTCGTTGCCGTACTTCATATGGAGGCTCTGGGCTGCGGCATCGCGGTGGCGCTGACCATTTGCTCCAATGCCACGATGATCGTGATTCGTATGATGCACGCACCGGGTGCGTGGCGGCTTTCACTGTCCAAACTCGGCATTGATCCTGGTATTTGTAAGAGCATGATTTCGTGTGGTCTGCCGCTTGGCTTTCAGTCTGCTGCGTATTCGATTTCCAACGTTTTGATTCAGGTGTCGGTCAACTCGTTTGGTGCCGATGTCACCACGGCTTGGGGTCTTTCGGGCCGCCTGGATGGCATTGTCTGGATGGTTACCGAGGCGCTTGGCGTGTCGATTACCACGTTCTCGGCACAGAACTTTGGCGCGCGCAACTACGAGCGTATGCGAAAGGGCTACCATACGTCGCTCGTGCTGTCGTTTATGCTCATTGGTGGCCTGTCTGCCGTGCTGCTGGTGTTCTCGGGTCCGTTGTCGCGCCTGTTTGTCGACGATGCTTCGATTTCGGCGTACACCACGACGATTCTTCACTTTATCGCGCCGTTCTACGCGATCTTCTCGATTATCGAAAACGCGTCGGGCTCCATTCGCGGCGCCGGCGTGAGTCTGCAGCCTATGATGCTCACCATCTTTGGCACCGTTGTCTTGAGGGTGATTTGGGTGTTTGCGATCATGCCCTTCGATCCGTCGCTCGAGCATCTACTGCTGGTCTACCCCGTAACCTGGCTCATTACGGCCACGATGTTCACCATCTACCACCACAGCGGCAACTGGCTAGGCCGCGCCATCGCCTAATGATCCCTTGGGGCGGAGGGAAACGGATCATTGCTCTCCGTCGTGATGTCGATGTCCGTTTTCCTCCGTCCCCTTCGGTTTCATTAGTATTTAATGCCTTGGCGGGCCAGGAGGCCTTCGTCGAAGTAGTGTTTGACGGGGCGCATTTCTGTGACCAGGTCGGCGAGGTCCGCGAGGGGCAGCAGGCCGCGGCAGGTCAGTATGAGCTCTGTGGTGTCGGGTTTCATCGCGATTAGTTCCTCGACATCCTCTCGCGCCACAAAGCCGCGGCGCATGGCCTCGCCGAGTTCGTCCAAAATCAGAACGTCGACCTGTGAGATCTGCTCGCGTGCGAGCTCCATGATCTGTGCGGCGCAAGCCTCGGGCGTGTCGCGGTCGGCCTGTGCAATTCGTAACCCTAGGCGTGGTGCCGCATCATGCTCGGCGCAGTGCAGCTTCTTGGCAATCTGCAGCATGAGTACGTCGAGCCCATAACCTGTGGCGCGCATCGCCAATCCCAGCGCAGCCGTGGTTTTGCCCTTGCCATCGCCCGTATAGATCTGAACCTTGCCGACTTCGAGTGATGCCATCTCTATCCTTTCGTGCCCGGCGTCGGTTTATCGCCGGCCGGGTTGGGTATTCTAGTTAGCATTATCAACCCCAGTAGATGGAGTTCAAGCAGATGGAGATGGATGACAACAAGCGTAGACGGAATATGATCCTCTACGTGCTCATCGCCTTCGTCGTCTACCTCGTGCTCTCGACCGTTCTGTTCCCTAACATCGGTCACACGCAGCAGATTACGAAGACCGATTACTCGACGTTTGTCAAAGCGCTCGATAAGAAGAGTGTCGACAAGGTCGAGTACAACACGGACGATTACTCGATTTATTACACCAAGAAGGGCGAGGACGAGAACATCGCCTATAAGACGACCGGTGTGCCGAACGATGCGGGCTTTACCGATCGCGTGCTTGAGTCTGGCGCTTCGCTGGAGTCGGTCGTTCCCGATAAAAACTCGGGTTTGATGACCTACTACCTGCTCACGCTCATTCTTCCCATGGCGATTTTCTTCCTCATCGGTTGGTGGCTCAACCGCCGCATGAAGAAGGCTATGGGCGATGACGGCCCGTCGATGAACTTTGGCGGCGGCGGTTTTGGCGGCGGCGGACTGGGTAAGTCCGGCGCGCGCGTGATCGCCTCCAAGGACGTGGGCGTGACCTTTAAGGACGTCGCCGGCCAGGAAGAGGCCAAGGAGTCCCTCAAGGAGGTCGTCGACTTTCTGGAGAAGCCGCAGCGCTACGAGGAGATTGGCGCCAAGCTGCCGCGCGGTGCTCTCCTTGTTGGCCCTCCGGGTACCGGTAAGACCCTGCTAGCCAAGGCTGTTGCCGGCGAGGCTGGTGTTCCGTTCTTTAGCATTTCGGGTTCTGAGTTCGTCGAGATGTTCGTCGGCCGTGGCGCCGCCAAGGTGCGTGACCTTTTTAAGCAGGCCAAGGAAAAGGCCCCGTGCATCGTGTTTATCGACGAGATCGATACCATCGGTAAGAAGCGCGATGGCGGCGGTTTTAGCGGCAACGACGAGCGTGAGCAGACGCTCAATCAGTTGCTGACCGAGATGGATGGCTTCGATAACCACAAGGGTATCGTTGTCCTTGCCGCAACCAATCGCCCCGACAGTCTCGATCCGGCGCTGCTGCGCCCCGGTCGTTTTGACCGCCGCATCCCCGTCGAGTTGCCCGATCTGACCGGCCGTAAGAACATCCTTGAGCTTCACGCCAAGAGTGTGAAGACCGAGCCGCCGATTGACCTGACCGCGATTGCCCGCGCCACGCCCGGTGCCTCGGGCGCCGACCTGGCCAATATCATCAACGAGGGCGCCCTGCGCGCCGTTCGCGAGGGTCGCAAGCGTGCAACCCAGGACGACTTCGAGGAGTCGGTGGAGGTCGTCATTGCCGGCCAACAGCGTAAGTCCACGGTGCTTTCCGACCACGAGAAGCAGGTCGTTTCCTACCACGAGATCGGCCATGCTATCGTCGCTGCCCGCCAAAAGGGTTCCGCGCCGGTTACCAAGATCACCATCGTGCCGCGCACGAGCGGTGCTCTTGGCTATACCATGCAGGTCGAGGAGGACGAGCGCTTCCTGACGACACGCCAGGAGGTCTTGGACAAGCTCGCCGTCTACTGCGGCGGCCGTGCGGCCGAGGAACTCATCTTTGGCGAGATGACGACCGGTGCCGCCAACGATATCGAACAGGCCACCAAGCTTGCCCGTAATATGGTGACGCGCTTTGGTATGTCCGACGAGTTTGGCATGATGGCGCTCGGTACCGTGCAGAACGCGTATCTCAATCAGGACACGTCGCTCACCTGCGCCCCTGGTACGGCCGAGCGTGTGGACGCGATTGTCGCTAAGCTGATCGAGGACGCGCACGATCGCGCCCTGCAGATCCTCAAGGAAAACAAGTTCAAGCTCCATGAGCTGGCTCGTTATCTGTACAAGAAGGAGACCATCACGGGTGAGGAGTTCATGAACCTCCTCACGCGCGAGAATCCGCTGATGCCCAAGCAACAGTAAAGCCGCGGTCGAGCCAGTAAACGTCGACGCCCCATTTGAGCAGCTTTCTCAAATGGGGCGTTTTGCTTGAGAGGGATGGAAATGAAGATCGTGGTGAGTGCCTGTTTGATGGGCGAGAGCTGCAAGTATAATGGGCTCGACAACTATCATCGCGAGTTGGTCGAGGCCTGCGAGCGTACAGGGACCGAGGTCCTCTTGGTGTGCCCTGAGGTCTTTGGGGGCCTGCCCACGCCGCGCAAGCCGTCCGAGATTGTGAACGGCGAGGTCTGTACCTGCGAGGGCGTGTCCGTTGACCTGGAATTTCGCCTAGGCGCCCAACGTGCGCTCGACATGTGCGAGCAGGCGGGTGGGCCGGAAGAGATCGTCGCGTGCATCCTGCAGGACCGTAGTCCCTCGTGCGGCGCGAGCCTCATCTACGACGGAACATTCAGTGGCACCCTCACGGCGGGCAACGGCGTCTTCGTTGATTTACTGCTCCGCCACGGTTATCGCGTGATCCCGGTTAGCGAGTTCGACCCCAGCATGCTGGAGCAATAAAAAACCACCACAAGGGCACTGCTCCCTTGTGGTGGTTTTGGGCTAGGCCTAGAGCGTGTGGCCGTAGGCGTTGGCGGCCTTGATGGCAGCGGCGAACTTCTTGTCGGTGAAGGGCTCCGGGTTGCCCTGCTTCCACTCGTTGGTGGCGTGTGCGTACTTGCACAGAGCAGGGATATCGGCCTCGGAAAGCCCGACCTGCTCAAGCGTCACGGGCAGGCCCATCTGCTTGTTAAAGGCGGCGTAGCGCTCAAGGTTCTCGGTGTCGCCCGTGTAGGCGAACAACACCAGCACGCCCAGGCTTACGACTTCGCCGTGCAGGTAGGTGCCCTCACGCGGAATGCTGCAGGTGGCGTTATAGAACGCGTGCGCCACGCTCGAGTTGTAGTAGTAATCGTTCTGGTTGGTCAGGTTCGAGACATAGCCCGTGTTGACCACGATGTCGAGCGCGATCTGCTTGACGGCCTCGCTCGACAGATTCTGACGAACGTCCTCAAGACCCTGAACACCGTAGGTAAACAGCGGCTCGGAACAGGTGTGGGCAAGAGCCAGGCCAAGGCCGGCGGTGTGCTCCAGGTCGCCGGCGCTCGTGGCGTACTCGACTTCGGGCTGCTTGGACAGGGCGTCGCCCACGCCGGCCCAGAAGTACTCCGCCGGAGCCTCGGCGATGATCTTGGGATTGATGAAGATGTGCGCCGGTCGGTTGGGGTACGAATAGCCCTCGAGCGATCCATCGTCGTTGTAGACGACGGCAATGGCGGTCGCGGCGGAACAGTTAGAGCAAATCGTCGGCACCGTAAAGACAATCTTCTTGAGCTCGATTGCCGCTGTCTTGACGGTGTCGAGTGCCTTGCCGCCGCCACAGGCGATAAGCACGTCTGCCTGCTGGCAAGCGGGGGAGTTCACGACCTTGGCGATATTGGCGCGCGTACTGTTGGTGCCGTAGACGCGCGTCTCCAGAATCTCGACGTCGGTACCTTCAAGCGCCGCCTCGATGCCCGGCAGCGCCGCAGCTAGGGCTCGCTTGCCGCCAATGATGGCGACCTTGGTCGCTCCGTACTCTGCCAGTGCGGCGGGCAGCTCGGTAAAGCAATCCTCGCCGACGGTATAATCACTCATTCCAATCGTGCGCATGGCAACCTTCTTTCTTTCGATAAAGTGCTTTCAGGTATTTTGCTCCTAGAGAAGGTCCACAGCCGCGAGAAATTTCGAACGTATAAAACCAGTGTTGAGGGTTTTTCGCCGGCGCGGAACGTGCTAGCATACTCCGCATAAGCGTTGATGGGGACGAGTAGTCGGCCGTCCGCATGTTACAGAGAGCGGGGAGCGCTGAGAACCCGTGCATGCGACCGATGAAAATCACCCCGGAGCTGCGGTCCCAACGGACGCGTCGCACAGGCTCGTCTTAGTAGATATCGCCGAGATGGTCGTCGATACAGGCCAGCCGAGTAACGGATGCGAGCGCGCGAATACGCGGGCGAGGGCATCTAAGCTGGGTGGTTAAACGAAGAGCTTTTGCGGGCGTACAGTCCGTTTTGTGGCGCTTCGTCCCAGCTTGTAGGGACGGGCGCTTTTTTGGTGCCCAACGGGCGTGCGCGCCCACGACATGAAAGGGGTACCGTGGCAAACGAGTACAAGCAGACGATGAATCTGCCCAAGACCGGTTTTCCCATGCGTGCCGGTCTTTCCAAGTCCGAGCCCAAGCGACTCAAGGACTGGCAGGACAACAAGGTCTACGAGCAGGTTCTGAAGAAGAACGAGGGTCACAAGAAGTTCGTGCTGCACGACGGCCCTCCGTACGCCAACGGCCCGATCCACATCGGCCACGCCATGAACAAGATCTCCAAGGACATGATCAACCGTTACTGGATGATGCAGGGCTATGAGGTTCCCTATGTCCCCGGTTGGGACTGCCATGGCCAGCCGATCGAGCATAAGGTCGAGGAGAAGCTCGGCACCGAGAAGTTCAACCAGACCTCCACGGCTAAGATCCGCGAGCTTTGCAACAAGTTCGCTGTCGAGAACATCGAGCTGCAGAAGGCCGGCTTCCGTCGCCTGGGCGTGCTCGGCGATTGGGACAACCCCTATCTGACGCTCTATCACCAGCATGACGCCGCCGACATCGAGGTTTTCAAGGCCATGTTCGACAAGGGCATGATCTATCGCGGTCACAAGCCCGTCCACTGGTGCAAGCACTGCCATACCGCACTTGCTGAGGCCGAGATTGAGTACTCCGACGAGACGAGCCCGTCCATCTTCGTGCGCTTTGAGATGACCTCCAAGCCCGCCGGCCTCGAGAACTTCGACGGCCCGGTTGACTTTATCATCTGGACGACCACGCCGTGGACCATCCCCTCCGACCAGGCAGTTTCTCTCAAGCCCGGTGCCGCCTACGTCGCCGTTGAGCACGACGGCCGCGCCGAGGTCATGCTCGAGGACCTGGCTCCCAAGTGCTGCGAGGAGTTTGGCTGGGAGTACACCCCGGTTGTGGTCGACGGCAAGCCCTATGTGGTTCCCGCCGAGACCTTCCATCACATTCACTATAAGCAGCCGATCTTTGACGGTGTTGAGGGCGTGGCACTGTTGGCCGATTACGTCGGTGTCGATGACGGTACCGGTATCGTCCACAACTCGCCCGGTCACGGCGTCGACGACTACTTCGCCTGCCTCAAGGAGGGCATCACCGACATTTGCATGCCGGTCGATGACGACGGCAAGTTCTACACCGGCGAGGAGTTTGGCACCGGCGGCCCCTTCAGCGGCATGGATACCGACGAGGCCAACCCGCACATCATCGAGTTCCTGCGCGAGCGCGGCACCCTGGTCCTCGAGAAGAAGATCACGCACAGCTATCCGCACTGCTGGCGCTGCAAGCACCCGGTGCTCTTCCGTGCTACCGACCAGTGGTTCGTCTCGATGGACAAGACCGGTCTGCGCGAGCAGGCTGGCAAAGAGGTCCGCGAGAACGTCAAGTGGTATCCGGCTCACGCCGCCAACCGCATCGGCGCCATGGTCGAGCAGCGTCCCGACTGGTGCATCAGCCGTCAGCGCAACTGGGGCGTGCCTATCCCCAGCTACACTTGCGCCGACTGCGGCGAGAAGGTCATGAACGACGCCACGCTCGACGCCGTCATCAAGCTCTTCCACGAGAAGGGCTCCGACGCCTGGTTCACCGACGCTCCCGAGAGTTACCTGGGCGAGGCTTGCGTTTGCCCCAAGTGTGGCGGCCATCACCTCAAGGCTGATAAGGACATTCTCGACGTGTGGTGGGACTCCGGCGTGTCCTGGAAGGCCGTCTGCGAGTATCGACCCGAGCTTGAGTACCCGGCTGACGTGTATCTCGAGGGCTCCGACCAGCATCGCGGTTGGTTCCAGAGCTCGCTGCTCACCTCGGTGGGTGCCAACGGCCATGCTCCGTACAAGGCGGTCGTCTCGCAGGGCTTCACGCTCGATGGCCAGGGCCGCAAGATGTCCAAGTCGCTCGGCAACGTCATCGACCCCAACAAGGTCTGCGACGAGATGGGCGCTGACATCATCCGTCTGTGGGTTGCCTCCGTCGACACCAGCTCCGACGTCTCCATCGACCATGAGATTCTCGCTCGTACGTCCGATGCCTACCGTCGTTTCCGCAACACGCTGCGCTTCCTGCTCTCTGAGCTCGAGGGTCAGTTTGAGCCCGAGACCGACGGCGTCGCCTTTGCCGACTTGCTGCCGCTCGACAAGCTCATGGTTGCCCGCCTGACTCAGGTCCAGGCCGAGGTCGACGATGCTTACGCCAGCTACGAGTTCCCGCGCGCCTACCGTGCGCTCTACGACTTCGTGGTTACTGAGCTCTCCAACGTGTACCTCGACGCCCTGAAGGACCGTCTGTACTGCGACAAGCCCGGCTCGCTCGAGCGCCGCAGCGCCCAGACCGTGCTGGCCGAGCTCTTCTCGATGCTCATGCGCGACCTGCAGCCGATCCTGTCCTACACGGTCGACGAGGCCATGGCCTATGCGCCCGCCGGCTGCGTCGATCACCAGAAGTACGCCGCGCTACTCGATTGGTACAAGTCGCCCATCACGGTCGACGAGGCCAATGAGTTCGAGGGCGTGCTCGAGGCTTCGCTCGAGCTCCGTAGCGCCGTGACCAAGGCCCTTGAGGATGCCCGTTCTGCCGGCACCTTCACTAAGAGCCAGCAGGTCCGCGTCAAGGCGGTCGTTCCTGCCGAGATGTACGCGCTGCTGACCGGCGACAAGGCCGTCGACCTGGCTGAGTTCTACATCGTTTCCGATGTTGAGCTGACCCCGGGCGAGGAACTCTCCGTTGCCATCGAGGCAGCCGAGGGCGAGTGCTGCGACCGTTGCTGGAACTACCGCACCACCGTCGGCGAGTACAACGGCCACGCACATATTTGCAAGCGCTGCGCCGATGTTTTGTAGGTTACGGCGTTCGTAGAACGCCGTAACCTACCGACGCTGCAAACGCCCCTAAGCGGCAATCTGACGTTCAATCGTCGGTCGCGTACCAAAGTACGCTTCCCTCCTCTTTCACGTCACCTTGCTCGCTTAGGGACGTTTTCGCTGTTGGTGACGATAACGCGGCGTTTCCATTGCTGGAGCTAGAGGCTTTCTTTCGACTTGCGTTTTTAGTCGAAAGCTATTAAGCGACATTCCGTTATTCGGAATGTCGCTTTCGTTTTTAGCTGGTTATTTCGCTTGCGTTGGTGGATATGTCGTGCGTTCTGCGTATGGCAATATAAGATAGTTCTTTGTATTAAACGTAATTCGATGTTCTTGAGGGTAGGGGATTGATTTGGGTCGTGCTGGGGGTATGACGCCGCCTTTGCGTTGGCGGTTGGGTGTTGCTGGTGGTGTGGCACTGGTTGTGCTGCTCGTTGACCAGCTGACCAAGCTTGCGGTTCGTGCCGTGGGCGACGCTTTACATGTGACCGTCATCCCCGGTGTCATCGACTTTATTTTTGTCCGCAATATCGGTGCTGCCTTTAGCATGGGCGAGGGGCATGGCATCGCGTTTGCCGTGCTGGCGTTGGCGGTTATTATCGCTATCGCCGTGTACCTCGTTCGTGCATCCCAGCTCGCCCATCTTGAGGTTGTGGGCATGGCTATGGTCGCGGGCGGCGCTATCGGCAACGCGATCGATCGCCTTGTCTTTGGCTTCGTGACCGATTTTATTGCCACCACCTTCATCGACTTCCCCGTCTTTAACGTGGCCGATATCGGCATCACCGTAGGTGTCGTGCTTGCCCTCATCGGCTACATGTTCTTGAGCCCTGCGGCCCGTGATGTCGACGCGACTGCCGAGCTCAATGCCCGTGATGAGGCCCGCGCCAAGCGCAAAGCCAAGCAGCGTGGGGAGCGTGCCCGCAAGATCCGCGAAAGGAATGAGCGCTAATGGCCGACATCCATATTCTTGTTGCCGACGATTGCTCTGGCCAGCGTCTCGACGCCTTTCTGGGTGCCAATGACGGCTGCCCCACGCGCTCTGCCTGCGCGCATCTGATCGAGGGCGGCGCCGTAATCGTGAACGGCGAGACCTGTTTGTCAAAAAAGTATGCCGTACGCGCCGGTGACCGCATCTCGGTTGACCTGCCCGAGCCTCACGATCCGACTGACGTGATTCCCGAGGCCATTCCCCTCGATATCCGCTACGAGGACGATTACCTCATCGTGCTCTCCAAGCAGCGGGGCCTTGTGTGCCATCCCGCCCATGGCCACGAGAGCGGCACGCTTGCGAACGCTCTGGTCTATCACTGTGGCATCGACCATCTTGGTACCGTGCAGGGTGAGGACCGCCCCGGGATCGTACATCGTTTGGATCGCGATACCTCGGGCCTCATGCTTGCGGCAAAGGACGACGACACGCAGCGCGCGCTTCAAAATCTCATTCGCACGCGTACGCTCGACCGCCGCTATATCACGCTTGTCCACGGGCACATCGCCATGGACGAGGGCACCATCAATACCGGGATCGCCCGTTCCACGCGCGACCGCGTCAAGATGGCGGTTTCGGACGACCCCTTTGCCCGTCAGGCCATTACGACCTTTAAGGTACTCGAGCGCTTTGATTCCACGCGCTTTGACGATGGTTATACGCTCGTCGAGTGCCACCTGTTTACGGGCCGCACACATCAGATTCGCGTGCATATGCGCCATATCAACCACGCCTGCGTGGGCGATCCGCTCTACGGCAAGTGCGATGCACGCGCCGATCAGGGTCTGACCAGGCAATTCCTTCATTCCTGGCGTGTTGCATTCGACCATCCCGTGACGGGGGAGCGCATTGAGTGCCGCGACGAGCTACCGTGGGATCTCGCCGCGGTTCTTGACGACCTGGCCCCGCGCTCGCTTGGCCGCACCGCTGCCGGCGACGAAATAGTTCCGCAGCTCGGTCTGCTCGAAGCCTAGCCAGTATTAGGTGGTTTCTTGAACTCGGTAAGCCTGCGGTAAGATATACGGTTGTTTACGTAACGCGTTCTCGGGAGCCTGTATGCTCGCCTTTTTACAAACCAACACACCCATCGTGATCTTCAACCAGATTGTTGTCACGCTGCTCACGGTCTGCTTTCTGTACCAGGTGGTCTTCTTTGTCATTGGCGCTCTTCGTGGCGAGGTCGCGCCTCCCAAGGCCAAAAAACTTCACCGCTATGCCTTCTTCATTGCTGCGCATAACGAGGAAGCCGTAATTGCCAATCTCGTACGCTCCATCAAGGACCAGGACTATCCGTCCGAGCTTATCGAGGTCTTCGTGGTCGCCGACGCCTGCACCGACAACACAGCGCAGCTCGCGCGCGAGGCAGGCGCCATCGTTTATGAGCGCAACGACCTAGCCCGCAAGGGTAAGAGCTGGGTCATGGACTTTGGTTTCGATCGCATTCTCAACGAGTATCCCGACACGTTTGAGGGCTACTTTATCTTCGATGCCGATAACGTCATCTCCCGCGATTACGTCTCCAAGATGAATGATGCCTTTGACCAGGGCTTCCATGTGGTCACGAGCTATCGTAACTCCAAGAACTTCGGCAGCTCGTGGATCTCGGCGGCTAATGCTACGTGGTATCTGCGCGAGGCGCGCTTCCTTAACAATGCGCGTAATATCTGCAAGACTTCCTGCGCTGTATCGGGTTCGGGCTATCTCATTTCTGCCAGTGTTATCGAGGGCATGCACGGCTGGCAGTTCCACACGCTGACTGAGGACATTCAGTTCACCACGTTCTGCGCTATCCATGGCATTCGCATTGGCTATGCGCCGGCGGAGTTCTTTGACGAACAGCCCGTGACGTTTAAGGCGTCCTGGAAGCAGCGTATGCGCTGGACCAAGGGCTTCTACCAGGTGTTCTTTACCTACGGTAAGCACTTGGTCAAGTCGACGTTCCGCTATCATCGCTTTGCCGCCTACGACATGTTCATGACGATCGCCCCGGGTATGCTGCTATCGCTGATCTCGATGCTCGCTAATGCGACGTTCTTGATTGTGGGTGGCCTTTCGCATGGTTTCTTGGCTACCGAAGTCGAGATGCAGGCGTGCGCCGCTTCGCTCATTATGACCTTCGCCATGATGTATCAGACCTTCTTTATCCTGGCGCTGCTCACGACTATCTTTGAGTACAAGCACATTCACTGCGCGCAAAAGTGGCGTCTGGTGACTAACCTGTTTACCTTCCCGATTTTTATGTTCAGCTATATCCCCATCACGGTGGCCGCGCTGTTCCTGAAGGTCGACTGGGTTCCTACCCAGCATGCCGTAAACGTCACCCTCGACGAGGTCATGCAAGGCGCCAAATAACCACCACCAAAACCACCGCAAAGGGGACAGGCACCTTTGTGGTGGTTTTTGCTTTTGCGATGCAGCTCGAGGAGGCTTCCGATGGTCTATATCCCGTTTTGGATTTGCATCTTTGCTGGCGTGGCAATTGATGCCGGAGAGCGACGGTTTCCCAATGGGCTTGCCGGCGCATGTGCCGTGGCGGCGTTGGCGGGTGTTTGGCTCGACCTCGGTTTGAACACAGCGCTTGACCACGCGGGTCTTGCCGTCATTGTGTATCTTGCTCTCGTGCTGACTGAGTCCCTCTGGCGTCGTTTTCGCCAAATCCCGGGCATCGGCATGGGGGATGCCAAGGCGCTCTTCGCGCTTTGCACGCTCGACCCTATAGGCGGCATCGTGGCATTTGCCGTCGCACTCCTGGCCCTGGCCCTCTCCTGCCTCTTCACAAAATCGCGCTCCCTGCCATTGCTCCCGTTTTTGGTGCCGATTTTTGCCATAATCGAGGTCGTGGGCTGCACTCTGTAACCGATTGCGCATCGTTCTTAAGGAGCATGCCATGGCAACTAATCAAGAAACGGCCGCCATCAAGGCGCGTATGGACCGTATTCCTTCGGCGTTGTCGCCCGAGCTCGTCGAGCGCATTGCCGCCAATCGTGCTTCGGGCACTGTCAATCCGTATCGTTGCAACGACGACCAGGTCATTCGTCGTGTCGATCGTGATGCGGACAAAGGCACGCTTATGCGTCCGGCGTTTATGCGCGATACCGAAAAAATCCTCCATCTACCGGCGTACACCCGTTATGCAGGCAAAACGCAGGTTTTTAGCTTTCGAAGCAACGACGACTTGTCGCGTCGTGGTCTACACGTGCAGCTCGTCTCGCGCATTGCGCGCGATATCGGTCGCGCCCTCGGGCTCAACTGCGATCTGATTGAAGCGATCGGTCTGGGTCACGACTTGGGGCACACGCCTTTCGGCCATGCCGGCGAGCGATTCCTCAACGATATCTTTCATGAGCGTACGGGGCGTTATTTTTTCCATAACGTGCAGTCGGTCCGCGTGCTCGACGCGTTGTATGGCCGCAACGTGTCGCTCCAGACGCTCGACGGCGTGCTATGCCATAACGGCGAGTACGAGCAGCGTGTGTTTGAGCTTTCGGACATGGGCTCCTTTGACCAGTTCGATCAGACGGTTGAGGACTGTATTGCCACGGGCTATAGCGCGATTGAGCACCTGCGCCCCATGACGCTCGAGGGCTGCGTCGTTCGCATCTCGGATATTCTTGCCTACGTCGGTCGTGACCGTCAGGATGCGATCGCGGCGGGCCTGCTGTCACCTGACGCTTTTGATGATGGCCGGGGCGGTGCCTACAACAGTTGGATCCTTACGCACGCTTCCATCGATATCGTGGAGCATAGCTATGGTAAGCCGCGCATCGAGATGAGCGAGGACCTGTTTGAGGAGATCCGCCGGGCCAAGCGCGAGAACTACGAGAAGATCTATAGCAAGGGCGGTATCGAAGGCGATTCCGAGGCGGAGCTGCGCGAGGCATTCGAAAAACTCTACGACCGTTGCCTGCAGGATATAAACGAAGGCGACGAGTCTTCGTATATCTTTAAGCACCACATTTCGCGCATTGAGCAGCAGCTTTCCTACTACGATCGCACCTATGCCTGGCAGGACGACAAGGATCAAGCCGTGGTGGATTATATCGCGAGCATGACGGACGGTTATTTCTGCGAACTGACGAGCAAGCTGTTCCCGGGTCTAAAGTTTCCGCACCGTACCTATATTAACGAACGGTAGTTCGTATTAATTCGGTATACTGGTTAGTTGAAAACGTTTTTGATTGATGCACGGGATGGCTATGGACGACCTTTTTTCTGCCTCGACGCGCGAGCGTTCCTTTAAAAATGCGCCGCTCGCGGTGCGCATGCGACCCAATTCGCTCGACGAGTACGTGGGCCAGCAAAAGGCCGTCGGTAAGGGCTCATGGTTGCGTGCCGCGATCGAGCACGACGTGCTTTCGAGCGTGATTCTGTACGGGCCGGCCGGTACGGGTAAGACGACGCTGGCCCACATTATCGCCAACCATACCAAGAGCGAGTTTGTCGAGGTCAGCGCTGTGACGGGTACCGTAAAGGATCTTCGCCGCGTGATTGACGAGGCCAAGACGCGCCTGAATACGTACGACCGCCGCACCATCTTGTTCATCGATGAGATTCACCGCTTCTCTAAGTCGCAGCAGGATGCCCTGCTACATGCAGTTGAGAACCGTACTGTCGTTATGATTGGCGCTACGACAGAGAATCCGTACTTCGAGGTCAACTCCGCACTGTTGTCGCGCGGGCGCGTGGTAGAGCTTGAGCACCTGAAGGACGAGGATATCGCCATGCTTATCGAGCGTGCGCTCGAGGCACCTCAGGGCCTGAACGGTAAATTCTCGGCCGATGATGATACGGTCAAGACCATTTGCACGCTGGCAGCGGGTGATGCACGCTCAGCCCTGACGACACTCGAGCTGGCGAGTGAGATTGCCGTCACGCGTCCCGATACCGAAGGGACGCCAGCGCCGGCGGCGGGGGAGCGTTATCCCATTACCGTGGATGACGTAAAGATTGCTAATCCGCGTCGTGGATTTTCGTATGACAAAAACGGCGACATGCACTACGACATCATCAGTGCGTTCATCAAGTCCATGCGCGGTAGCGACCCCGATGCCACGATCTATTGGCTCGCGCGCATGATTGATGCGGGGGAGGATCCCAAGTTTATCGCTCGCCGTATTATGATTCATGCTTCTGAGGACGTTGGCAACGCCGACCCGCAGGCGCTTTTAGTGGCACATGCCGCGTTTAAGTCTGCCGAGGTCATTGGCTATCCCGAGTGCCGCATTAACCTGGCTCAGGCTGCACTCTATGTGTGCTTGGCGCCTAAATCCAACGCGTGTGAGGCTTCGATCGATGCGGCGCTGGCCGATATCCATTCTAGTGGGCTTCGCGAGGTGCCGAGTTATCTGCGCGATCGCCATCGCCCAGGCAGCGACGAATACGGTGTGTATAAATATCCGCACGATTATCCCGAAGGCTGGGTCGACCAGCGCTATTTGCCCGAGGGACTGGAGCGCGGCGCGTTCTGGCAGCCTGCCGGCCGCGGTTGGGAAGAGTGGCGCGTAGAGCAAAGTGAACGCGACCGCAGCGGGAATGCACCGAAGTAGCTGCTGATAATTTTGTCCCACGTTGCTGCTCTTGGCATGTTCGGTCCCCTTTGGGGTACCATGGAAACCGTCTGTATATCGATTCCTTTGGGAGGCTTGCATGAGTCCCATTCAAATCGCCCTGCTGCTGCTCGCCGTTGCCGGCGTGTGGGCCATCGTTGAGCTCGCGCTTACCCTGCGTAAGACCCGCACCGTTGTCGACTCGCTCGATAAGACCGTGAACGACCTCAACAACACCATCGCCGAGGCTCAGCCTGTGGTGGCAAAGCTCGATGGCGCTGTCGATGAGCTTACGCCGGCGCTTGCCCAGATGGAGCCGCTGCTTAAGTCGAGCAAGACGGCAGTTGATGCCCTTACCTCCAATCTCGTAGAGGTCGAAGCCGTGGTTCGCGACATTTCCGAGGTTACGGGCAGCATGGCCGAGGCCAGCAATGCTGTGTCGAGCGTGACCGACTCTGCCGCCGGTGCTGTGCAGAAGCTCTTCAATAAGGTGAAGTCTCCTGCGGCTGACACCGAGCGCAAGCTCGCCGCTGCTGCTGCGGAGGCAGAGCGGCCTACCGAGCGCGTCCTAATTGGCGAGGACGAGGCCGCCGCGGGCGACGATGATGGTCAGAAGTCTGTATCCAAGCCGGCTCAGTATTACACCTATACGCCCGCCGAGACCTCTGAGGAGTCCTGCGATGAGTAGCGAAGCAACCTGCCCTATCACGCTGACCGTTGCCGGTGACCCGCGTCTCGCTCGCCTTGTGCGCATGACGGCAGCCAACGTTGGTGCCCTGTGCTCTATGTCTGTCGATCGCATCGAGGACATCCGCATGGCTGCTGAGGAGGCTTTCATCTTTGGTTGCACCGCGGTCGACTGCGATGACATCACCATCAAATTCGATGTCGATGAGACCCACGTTGGCATGACTATTACCTTTGGCGACCAGGCTACGGTCGATGAAGACGACCAGGCTGCGGTGTATGCCGAGCTCATCCTCGCGAGCGTGTGCGACTCCTACGAAAAGACTACGGCGCCCCTGACGCTTTCCCTCGACCTCAAGGCGGATATCTAATATGACCGAACGTTCCCGGAGCGGCAAGACCGCTTGGGACAAGGAGAAAACCCGCGAGCTGTTTCGTCGTTACAAGGAGACCGGTGATCCGGACGCCCGTGAGCAGCTCGTCATGTCCCATATGAACCTGGTAAGGTTTCTTGCCAACAAATTTAAGAATCGCGGCGAGCCGCTCGACGACCTCATGCAGGTCGGCTATCTGGGCTTGCTCAAGGCTATCGACCGTTTTGATCCCGAGCGCGGACTCGAGTTCACGACGTTTGCGACACCCACTATCCTGGGCGAGATCAAACGCCATTTTCGCGACAAGGGCTGGAGTGTGCGCGTACCGCGTCGTCTGCAGGAGCTCTCGGCCAAGGTCAACCAGGCTACTGACAAACTTACCAACGAGCTGCAGCGTTCGCCCAAGGTTGAGGAGATCGCTGAGTATCTAGATGTGACTGTCGATGAGGTCCTCGAGGCTATGGAATCGTCTTCGGCCTATACCTCGGTGCCCATCGAGGCTCCTGGTGCGTCCGATTCCGACGATGCCCCTTCGATTCTCGACCGTTACGCCGACGACGACAACGAGCTCGACTTTACCGATGACCGCCTAGTGATCGAGGAAGCCATCCGTGATTTCTCGCCGCGCGAGCGCGAGGTGATCGAGCTGCGCTTTGTGAAGGGCATGACCCAGATCGAGATCGCCAAGAAGCTGGGTATTTCTCAGGTGCAGGTTTCGCGTCTGCTGCGCCGCACGCTTAAGAAGATTCAGGACAAGATCGACCCCGACGGAGTGATGATTCGTTCATGAGTGAACACCCCCAACAAACCGATCGCGTGCTGCGCGACACCCGCATTCTGACGCTTCGCATTTGGGCTGTTGTCGGCTGCATTGTCATCGCCGCTGTCATCTTTAACCTTATGGGCATCCTGGCGCCGGTTATCGAGTTTCTTGCCGTCGGTTCCATCATTGCCTTTGTGATGTCCCCGATCACCAACTGGCTCGAGCACCATGGCGTGAATCGCGGCATCGGTTCGCTTATCGCGCTTATTGTTGTTGTTGCCGTGCTCGTCGGTGTCGTTTGCATCTTGTCGCCGATTCTCTTTGGTCAGATCATGGAAGTCCTGAGCCGCCTGCCCGAGCAGCTTCGTGTTGCGGGTGGCGATCTCAATGAGATGATCTCGCATGCCAAGACGCTCAATAACACGCCGCTCAAGGAGTATTTGGACGATAATCTTTCGTCGCTGGTTACCGTGGCATCGAAGTATGTGTCTCAGATTGCTGCCGAGCTTGGCCGCGGTGTGTTCCCGCTCATCACCAATACAGCCTCGCAGTTGTTCGTGATCTTCCTTGGTCTGGTGCTTGCCTACTGGATGGCCTGCGACTACCCTCGCATGCATCACGAGATTTGCACCATCATCGGTCAGGAGAAGGAGACCTCGTACCGCTTTATGGTCGCCATCCTTTCTCGCTCTGTCGGCGGCTACATGCGCGGTATGGTCGTGACGTCCATCTGCGGTGGTTTCCTCGCCTTTATCGGTTTTATGATCATCGGTCATCCGTATGCGGCGCTCATGGCTATCTTCACTGGCATCATGCACTTGGTTCCGGTCGTCGGTCCCTGGGTGAGCGCGGCAATCGCCACGGTACTCGGCTTTATGTTCAGCCCCATGTTGGCGTTATGGACGCTCATCGTGACGATGGTCGCGCAAAACGTCACCGACAATGTGATTTCGCCTAAGGTCATGCAGAGCTCAGTGCAGGTGCATCCCATTATGAGCCTCACGGCGCTCGTTATTGGTTCGGCACTCATGGGGCCCATCGGCATGATTATTGCCATCCCGCTTTGTGCGGCCCTCAAGGGCATCTTCGTGTACTACTTTGAGAATGAGACCGGCCGTCAGCTTGTGGCCTATGACGGAGCCGTGTTTAAGGGCACGCCGTACCGCGATGCCGATGGCAACCCGGTCGCCGCCTACGACGCGCTCGGCGACGACACCTTCATCTATGAGTCCGAGCTCATCGGTAACGAGACTGCGCCCGAGGCCCAGGCCATGCCCAAACCCGAGCTCGATAATCCCTGGATGAAGCTCTCGGGCCTTCAGCCCGATGCTACGGGCTTTTTCAAGAATCCCTTCGCCAAAGACGACGATTTCAATATGAACGACGACACCAAAACCGGCATCGACGGCTCCATGGACGATTCGGATTCTAAATAGGTTCTATTAACGTTTCTTGAAGTTGTAAATGACAAGAAACGCGACCAAAGCGATTGATAAGGGGCCGGCTACATAGAAAAAGAGAACGTCAATTGCGCGTAGAGTGTAATAAGCCTTATCGCCGGACATTACTGTATACAATACGTATCCAAATGATGGTTGGTTTGCGTACCAGCATGAGAAGGCTAAGAGCGCTAAAAGTGCTACAACCAGAAGTGCATTCAGGACAAATCGTTTGCTTTTCATCGATCGCTCCTTCCGGGTGAATCTTATATGCAATTATACAGCAGTCCTTTTTCAAAGGATCGCGCAGTACTAAATAACGTGCACTTTCGCTGGAGGGTCGCTGTTTGGCGACCCTCTTTTTTGCACAGGCGCGGCGGGATGGTAATATCGTTACGTTTGAACTGTTTCGATGTGAAACCGAGGAGATTCCCTCTATGAGTGCTGACTACCCGTCAATGACTACGGCCGAGATTCGCTCCAAGTTCCTCAACTTCTTTGAGGAGCGCGGTCTTAAGCTCTATCCTTCTTCGTCCCTCGTCCCCGACGATCCTTCACTGCTGCTTGCCAACGCCGGCATGAACCAGTTTAAGGAGTACTACCAGGGCAAGAAGACCATGAAGGAGATTGGCGCGATCTCCTGCCAGAAGTGCGTCCGCACCAACGACATCGACTGCATCGGCGAGGACGGCCGTCACCTGTCGTTCTTCGAGATGCTCGGCGATTTCTCTTTTGGCGGCGTCTCCAAGGAGCAGGCTTGCGCCTGGGCCTTTGAGCTCATCACCAAGGAGTTCAAGCTGCCGCTCGACCGCCTGTACTTTACCGTCTTTACCGAGGACGATGAGACCCATGACGTGTGGCGCTCCCTGGGCGTTGCCGAGGACCACATCTCCCGCTTGGGCGAGGACGACAACTTCTGGGCCGCTGGCCCCACCGGCCCCTGCGGTCCGTGCTCCGAGATCTACTTTGACATGGGCGAGGAGGTCGGTTGCGGCAGCCCCGACTGCAAGCCCGGCTGCGACTGCGACCGCTTCCTTGAGTTCTGGAACCTCGTGTTTACCCAGTACGACCGCCAGGAGGACGGCTCCATGCCGGAGCTGCCACACCGTAACCTCGATACGGGCATGGGTTTGGAGCGCATGGCCGCCATCATGCAGCACAAGACCGCCAACTACGACGGCGATCTGATGCAGCACCTCATCAAGCTCGGTGAGGAGATCAGCGGCAAGACCTATGGCGCCGACGATTACTCCGGCGCCAGCCGCTCCCTGCGCATCATCGCCGACCACTCCCGTGCCGTCGACTTTATGATCTCGGACGGCATCCTGCCCGGTAACGAGGGCCGCGAGTACGTCCTGCGCCGCCTGCTCCGCCGCGCCGTGTTCCACGGCCGCCTGCTGGGCATCGAGGGCGCCTTCCTGACCAAGTTCATCGACGAGGTTAACGCTCAGATGGGCGAGGCCTATCCCGAGCTGCTCAAGAACGTCGCGCTCGTTAAGGGTATTGTCGCCTCCGAGGAGGAGCGCTTCTCCACGACGCTCGACAACGGCCGTGTTTACCTGGACGAGGCCCTGGCCGCGCTCGCCGACGGCGCCGTCCTTCCGGGCGACGTTGCCTTTAAGCTGCACGACACCTTTGGTTTCCCCATTGACCTGACTGTCGAGATCGCCGGCGCTGCTGGCCACGACGTCGACATGGACGGCTTCACCGCCTGCATGGAGGACCAGAAGGCCCGCGCTCGTGCCAACGCCAAGGGCGATGCCTGGGGCAGCTTCAACGACGTGTGGGTCGAGCTTTCCGACAAGGTTGCCGCGACCGAGTTCGACGGCTATGACAACGACGTCATCGAGGGCGCCAAGGTTGTCGCCATCGTGCGCAACGGCGAGTCCGTCGAGTCCGCTGCCGCCGGCGAGGATGTCGAGGTCGTGCTCGACCGCACCCCGTTCTATGCCGAGATGGGTGGCCAGCAGGGCGATGCCGGCAAGCTTTCCGCCGAGGGCGTTGTTCTGACCGTTGCCGACACCAAGAACCACAACGGCCTGTATGCCCACGTCGCGCACGTTGCCGAGGGCACGCTGACTGTCGGTGCCGCTGTTACCGCCGCGCTCGACGCCGAGCGCCGTGGCTTCTTGCGCCGCAACCACACCGCCACGCACCTGCTCGACGCTGCCCTTAAGCAGGTCCTGGGCGAGCACGTCTCCCAGGCCGGTTCGCTGGTGACGCCCGAGCACCTGCGCTTTGACTTCACGCACTTCGAGGCCCTGTCCTCCGAGCAGCTCAAGGCTGTCGAGGACCTGGTCAACCAGCAGATCTTCGCTTCCAAGCCGGTTGTGACCCGTGTCATGGGCATCGACGAGGCTAAGGCTGCCGGCGCTGTCGCTCTGTTTGGAGAGAAGTACGGCGATGTTGTCCGCGTCGTCTCCGTGGGCGCCGAGGACCAGCCGTTCTCCCGCGAGCTCTGCGGTGGCACGCACGCTGCCAACACCGCCGAGATCGGCCTGTTCAAGATCATTTCCGAGTCCTCCACAGGCTCCAATGTCCGCCGTATCGAGGCCGTGACCTCTAAGGGTGCTCTCGACTATATGGCCGACCGCCTGGCACTCGTTGACGCCGCCGCCGCTGCGCTCAAGTGCCGCGTCGACGAGGTTCCCGCCCGTGTGGAGAACCTGCAGGCCGAACTGCGCGAGACGTCCAACAAGCTCAAAAAGGCTCTGACCGGTGGTTCCTCCGACGCCATTTCCAGCGCCATCGAGGGTGCTGTCGAGCTCGACGGCTATAAGCTCGTCGTTGCTGAGCTCCAGGGCCTTGAGGCTGCCGACCTGCGCAACGTATGGGATACCGTGCACCAGAAGGTGGCCGGCCCTGTCGCTTGTGTCATCGCCAGCGTGACTGAGAAGGGCACTCCGGCCCTGCTCGCTGCCGGCTCCGATGACGCCGTGAAGGCCGGGTTCCACGCCGGTAACGTGATCAAGCAGATCGCGGGTCTGGTCGACGGTCGCGGTGGCGGTCGTCCCAACATGGCCCAGGCCGGTGGCAAGAATGCTGCCGGCATCGCCGATGCCCTCGCGGCCGCTAAGACCGCGCTCGGCGCCTAAGAATCTAAGAAGTCGCTGTGGTTGCGCTCGCGCTGGACATAGGGGAGACCAGGATTGGCATCGCCGTCTCGAGCCGTGATGGCAAGATGGCGATGCCCGTCAAGGTGCTCCCGGCCGCCGAGGTCACCGGTATGGCCAAGACGTTCCGCTACCTGGTCGAGGACTATGAGCCCGACATCCTGGTAAGCGGACGTCCCTTGACCATGGCCGGTGAGCCCGGCCCCCAGGCCGAGCGCGTTGCCGCCGTGGCGCAAAAGATTGCCGACGAGCTCGATCTTCCGCTGGAGTTTGAGGACGAACGTCTGTCTTCGCAAGAGGCCAAGCGTATCCTGCGCGAGCAGGGCCTCAACGAAAAGCAGATGAGGGGCAAGATCGACATGATTGCCGCCAGCCTGTTTTTGCAGACGTGGCTCGATCGTAAAAACGAGGAGGTTTCGCATGCCTAGTGCTTCCGATCCGCGCCAGCCGAATCGTACACAGCAGCCGGCGTCGCGCCCTGCCCAGCCTGGCCAGCGTCCGGCACAGCCGACGCAGCGCTCAGCTCAGCCTGCCGCGCGCCCGGCGCAGTCCTTCTCTCGTTCGGCCCAACCTGTTCAACGGACGGGTCAGCAGCCTTCTGCTCGTTCGGTTCAGCATTCGGCTTCTCACGCGGCTCAGCAGCCCACTGCTCGTACGGCCCAGCCTGCAGGCGGCACCCGCTTTAAGCAGCAGGCACCTACCCAGCGAACGCAGGCCCCCCAATCGCATTCGCATCACGCTCGCGGTTCGCATGGCGTTGCTCCGGCGACCCGCTCGAGCTACAACACGCATGCTCGTCGCGGTGCTCAAAAGAAGAGTTCTCCGGTTCCCATGATCATCGGCGTTGTGGTGTCGGTGCTCGCGCTTGCTGCGATCGCTTTCTTTGTCGTGCCGGCCGTCAAGGGCTTCTTTGCCGGTGGGGATACCAAGGTCACGGCTGGTCAGCAGGTTACGGTGACCATTCCCGATGGTGCTTCGGGCGATACTATCGCCTCGATTCTCTCCGAGAACCATATCGTCGAAAATCCCAAGGATTATTATGCGGCGGTGAAAAAGCTCAACGCCGATATGTCGCTCAAGCCTGGTGATTATTCGTTCACCACACTCATGGATGCGACCAAGGTTGTTCAGCAGCTCATGGAAGGCCCCAACGCGGGCTCCAATGCGCTGACTATCCCTGAGGGCCTAACGGTCGATCAAGTCGCCGACCGTGTGGCCCAGGCATACGACAGCTTCTCTAAGGAAGACTTCCTCAACCAGGCCAAGGCCTCCAACTACGTTGACGACTATAGCTTCCTTAAGGGCGCCGCCAACGATTCGCTCGAGGGTTTCTTGTTCCCCAAGACCTATTCGCTGGGCGATTCGCCGACGGCCGATGACGTGATTCGCGCCATGCTCGATCAGTTTAAGGCCGAGTACAAGTCGCTTGACTTTGCGAGCTGCGAAGCCAAGATCAAGGAACGCTACGGCGTGGAGATGTCCGACTACGACATCGTCAACTTGGCCTCTATCGTTGAGCGCGAGGGCCTCAACGCCGATCAACGTGCGCACGTGGCCTCGGTCTTCTACAACCGCCTTGCCGGCAAGCTCGATGGTCTGCGTTACCTCAACAGCGATGCGACCATGATGTATGTCACCGGTGGCGAGGTTACCGCCGACGACCTGCAGAGCGATAGTCCCTATAACACCTACAAGCACGAGGGCCTTCCGCCCACGCCCATCTGCTCTCCGTCGCTCGAGGCACTTAAGGCCACGCTTGAGCCGACCGACTCCGATGACCTGTATTTCTACATTACGCAGGACGAGGAGTACTTCTCGCAAACCTACGAAGAGCATCAACAGTCTTGGAATTAGCATGAGGATTTTTAGCCCCAAACGATACGTTGCCTCGGTCGATCGCATCGACCTTGATACCCTGTGGGCCGACGGCAAACGCGCCATTCTGCTCGATCGCGATAACACCCTGGTGCCGCGCGACACCGAGCAGGTTCCTGCCGCGGTTTCCGCTTGGCTCGACGCCGCCCGCGCCAAAGGCTTTAAGCTGTGCATGGTGTCCAACAACTGGCATCGCGACCAGGTCATGAGCTCTGCACGCGAGCTGGGACTCGAGGCCATCAGCCACGCCATGAAGCCGGCGCCGTTTGCCCTCAAGGCGGGTCTTAAGCGCCTCGGCGCCACGGCCGACGAGGCGGTGCTGATCGGTGATCAGCTCTACACGGACGTGTGGAGTGGCAACTTCGCCGGCGTCGATACTATCCTGGTTAAGCCGCAGGCAACCCAGGATCTGTGGTACACGCAGATCTTCCGTATCTTTGAGCGCCGGGCCCTGCGCGACCTTCCCTGCGAGGAATAGGTTTCGCCATGTCTCAGCACATCAAACACGGCTGCGACCATATCTTCTTTATCGGCTTTTTGGGCGCGGGCAAATCGACGCTCGCGCGCAACGTCGGCACTATGTTCAAGCGGCGTTTTATCGATACCGACCGACTGGTCGTGCGCCGTTGCGGTAAGTCGGTAACCGAGATTTTTGAGACCGAGGGCGAGGATCGTTTTCGTGAGCTCGAGACCTCGGCGCTCCGTTCGCTCCAAAGTGAGCGCAGCCTGTTGGTTTCGTGCGGGGGCGGCATTGTCGAGACGCCGGTGAATATTGAGCTGATGCACGAAATGGGTACGTGCGTGTACCTCGAGGGCGACTTCGAGGATTCGATTCGCCAGATTCGTCGGTCCGACACGCGCCCCGATTTCCGCTCGCCTGAGCATGCCGCGCGCCTGTTTGAGCATCGCCGTCCGCTGTATCGCCAGGCCGCCGACCTTACCCTTGATATTCGCAACAAGTCCTTCGAGGACGTTTCCTACCTTTGTGCCGAGATGCTTTTGGAGCGTGGGCTGCTATGATTCGCCGTCAACTGATCAATTTCCAAAACCGCAGCGTCGATGTCCGTGTCGGATTGGGCGCGTTCGATGAGCTGTCGCGCATGTTTGCCTCGGCCGTTGGCAAGCCTAAGCGCGCGATGGTGGTTTGGAACGACGCCACATCCGAGCGTTTTGGTGAGGTTGTCGAGCATGCGCTGGTCGACGCCGGTTTTGCCGTGTCGCTGCTCGTCCTTGAGCTTTCGCCTGCTGGTGCCACGCTGGCCGATGCCGATGCGATCTTTGGCGCCCTGTCTGTCAACGGCATTACCTGCGACGATCTGGTTGTCGCCGTTGGCGATGCCGCAACCTGCTCGGTTGTTAGCTGGTGCGCAAACCAGTGGTGCGGCCGAACCGAGTGCGCGCTGTTGCCGACGACGTTCGACGCCATGCTCACGGTCGCGACGACCATGAAGCCGCTCGTCGCCTCGTCGGCCAATGCGCTTCCCGCTATCGCGTTCCGTCCCGAACCGGGTTTGGTCGTGTGTGACCTCGATCTTGTTCGCGAGGCGGACCCCGAGGACCTCAAGCTCGGCTATGCGGTACTTGTTGGCACCATGCTTTCGAGCAGCAAGTCCCGCTGGAATCAGTTTATTGAGACCGTCCCCGAGATTCTCGCGGGCGAGGAGGTCGCGCTCGTCAATGCCGTTCAATGGTCTCAGACTGCTCGCAAGGACGTACTGATGGCCACGAACCCGAGCGCCCGCCATGCGCTCGATTTTGGCAAGACGGGGGAGCGTACCTTGCGCGCTTGCTTGGGCGATGCCGCTTCGCAGGTCCCTGCCTACCAGCTGTTGTCCGAGGGCATGCGCTTTGAGGCGCGCCTAGCACATGATGCCTGCGATTTCGATATCGATTACGTCTTTGAGGTCGATGACTGCTTGGAGGACTTTGGTATCGAGGAACTTGCCTTCAATCTGGAGTCTGCCGCATATATCGAGGAGTTCCGCAAGCAGCAGTTTGCACGCTCGAACCGCAGCATGTTGCCGCTGCCCGCGGCACTCGGCGCCATTCGCCTAACGAACGTTGAGGACGAGGTTCTTGAGCGCCATGCTCACGCCTACCTGGCTTCTCGCAAAGAACTTCTCTAAGATTTATTGACTTCCATCGTCTTTCGTATCATGTTGAGGGGCGGGTTTCCAATCGGTTTCGGATCGCATGCGATTCCGTCGTTCGGTTGAGACCCGTCCCGTCTATATAGAGATAACAAGAAAGGAATCTGCATGTCTGAGTTTGCTGCCGGTCCTGCCGGTCGTATCGAGCGTGTCCGTGCCCTGATGGTCGAACGTGGCTACGACGCCATCGTGGTGCGCGACGAGGCCAACCTTCGTTGGCTTACGGGCGTGAAGGGCGTCTTCGACTACACCTTCGAGTTCCCGCACGCTGCGTTTATTACGGCCGACCAGTGCTTGTTTCACACCGACTCGCGCTACCTCAATAGCTTTGAGGAGAACACGCCCGCCGGCAGCCCTTGGGTCTACGACATGGATGAGGGCACCATCCCCGGTTGGGTTGCCGGCAAGATCGCGGCCAACAAATGCCGCGTCTGCGCTGTCGAGGACGATATGCAGATTAATTTCTACCAGGGTATTCAGCGCGGCCTGGAGGACCGCTCCGTCGCCTGTATGCTGCCGCTGATGCACGACGACATCCGCAAGATGCGCGCCATCAAGGACGCCGAGGAGATTGAACTCATGCGCCATGCGCAGTCGATCACCGATGCCGCCTTCCAGCACATGCTCGGCTTTATTAAGCCCGGTATGACCGAGAAACAGGTACGCAACGAGCTCGAGAACTTTATGTTCGCCAACGGTGCTGACAGCCTGGCCTTCGGTTCCATCGTCGCGAGCGGCCCCAACACCGCCAACCCGCATGCCGTCCCGAGCGACCGCGTGATCGAGAAGGGCGACTTTGTCCTGATGGACTACGGCGCGGGATACTGCGACTACCGCTCCGACATGACTCGTACCGTCGTGATGGGCGAGCCCACCCAGGAGCAGCTCGACCTGTACGCGCTCGTGCGCCGTACGCACGAGGAGTGCGTCGCCGCCATCCATCCGGGCGTTGAGGGCAACGACATTTTCAAGCTTTCCAAGAAGATCATCGGCGATGCCGGCTATGGCGATTACTACAACCATGGTCTGGGTCACGGCGTGGGCATCGACATCCATGAGCTGCCCAACTTCAACCGAAGCAAGAATATCATCGAGGTCGGCTCGGTTATCACCATGGAGCCCGGCGTGTACCTGCCCGGCGTGGGCGGCGTACGCCTTGAGGACTACGGCGTGGTCACTGAGAACGGCTACGAGCCCTTCACCAAGACCCCGCACGACCTGCACGTTATCGACTGCTAGTTTACTTCAGTAGATAGTTTGGGGCGGGGCGTCCGGATTGATTCGGACGCCCCGCGTTCTCTTTTTATGCGCTCGCCGCAGGCGCCGTCTGCAAGTGTATAATTTCTGTCGTATGTAATTTGGACGCTTGTGCGTTCTGCCCATAACAAGAAAGGTCGCTATGCCTACCATTTCCACCGCCGACTTCAAGAACGGCCTCGGTCTCCGCATCAAGGACAAGGTCTACACCATCGTCGAGTTCCAGCATGTCAAGCCGGGCAAGGGCGGCGCGTTTGTGCGCTACAAGACCCGCGACATCAAGAGCGGCCGCGTCGTCGAGAACACCTGCAACGCCGGCACCAAGTTCGAGAGCGTCATGCTCACCACCCGTGAGTTCCAGTACCTCTACAACGATGGCACCGACTACATCTTCATGGACAACGAGTCCTATGAGCAGGTTCCTGTTCCCGAGGACATGGTGGGCGAGAACTCCAAGTGGCTGCGCGAGAACGACATCTGCCAGCTGCTCTTCGCCGACGATGAGCTCATGGGCGTGACCCCGCCGATGTTCATCGAGACCACCATCGTCCAGACCGACCCGGGCTTTAAGGGCGACACCGTCCAGGGTTCCACCAAGCCGGCCACGATCGACACCGGCGCTGTCATCCAGGTCCCCATGTACCTCAACGAGGGCGAGGTCATCAAGGTTGACACCCGCGACGGCAAGTTCGTCTCCCGCGTCTAGCAACCAACTTTTCTAGGAGGACTCATGCCCCAGGAAATCAAGATTGACGGCATCGGCATTTCGCCCGATGTTCTGACCGCCATCGTCTCGCGCGCCGTGTCCGATGTCGAGGGCATCGCCTCCGTTGGCGTCAAGGACCTTGCCACCAACCTTGTCTCCATGATGCTCTCGTCCAAGGCCCCGGCTTCCGAGCCGGCGGTCGAGGCCGAGGTCGTCGGCGACAAGCTCGCACTCACCGTGCGTGTCGTGGTGTTCTTTGGCTATCCGTTCAAGAAACTCGCCGAGGCCGTTCGCGCTGCCGTGGTCGCCGCCATCGATGCCCAGGTTGGCGTTGAGGTTGAGCGTGTTGACGTTTGCATCGACGGCCTCGTTTTCCCCAAGGAGTAACCTTTGAGCCTTAAGGTTTATCGCGGGCGAACTCTTGCCCGCAGTCAGGCGCTTCAGCTTCTGTTCCAGGCCGAGGCCACGGACAGCCCGCTCGAGCGCGTCCTCGAGGGTGATTTCCTGATCTCGAAGGGTCCCCTCGATCCCTATGCGCTGGAGCTGTGCCGAGGTGCCTACGAGCATATCGACCGCATCGACTGTGCTCTGCGCTCCGTTGCCAAGAACTGGGATCTTATGCGCATGCCCGGCGCCGACCGTAATCTGCTGCGTATCGCCGTTTACGAGATGCGTTTCCTCACCGACGAGGAGGTCTCTGACGCCATCGTGATTAACGAGGCCGTCGAGCTTGCCAAGGCCTATGGCACCGACCAGTCCGCGTCGTTCGTCAACGGCGTGCTGGGTAAGATCGCTCGCAGCGAGGAGCTGCCGGGCGAGGACCTATACCAGGAGCTGCTGGCCGAAGATCGCGCTCGCGAGGAGGCACAGGCTGCCGAGGCTGCCGCAAAGGTTGCGGTTGCCCAGGCCGAGACTGGCGTGCTGTCCGAGGACGTGGACGCTGCTGAGGTCGCCGAGGCCGAGACCGGTACCGTCGAGGAGTAGCCATGCCAGAGGGTTCCGTCCGCAACTTCGACGAGATTTCGGACCGCTTGGACCAGATCATAGCTACCGTTCGCTCTAAGGATACGTCCTTGGAGCGTTCGCTCGATTTGTTTGACGAGGCGATTGAGCTGGGCTCCCGTGCGGTCGACATGGTCGACAAGTTTGAGCTGACGCCGCGTGAGGCCGACAAGCTCGAGCAGGAATACGATGAGGATGCGGCAAACGAATCCCAGGATAGCTAGGCCGCATCTCCGGATACGAATGGTTGATGGCATTCATGAAACGCGTGCGTCTTGATGACGAACTGATTTCACAGGGCATCTGCGCCGATCGCGCGGATGCCCTTCGCACTCTTATGGCTGGCTTGGTCTCGAGTGGCGGCGAGCGCTTGACTTCGCCGGGCCTTAAGGTGACCCCGGGCCTGCCGTTGCACGTGAAGGGGCGCATTCCCTATGTTGGCCGCGGCGGTCTTAAGCTCGAAGGCGCGCTTGATACGTTTGGTATCAATCCGACGGGCCTTGCCTGTCTGGATGTGGGCTGCTCTACCGGCGGCTTTACCGATTGCCTGCTCAAGCGCGGAGCTGCGACCGTTGTCTCGGTGGACGTTGGTCGCGCCCAGTTCGATTGGTCGTTACGTCAGGACGATCGCGTGACGCTGCATGAGCGCACAAACGTGACGCAGCTGCCTGAGCTTGGCTATGCCGGCGCCATCGACCTGGCTGTGTGTGATGTCTCGTTTACCAGCATCGCGAACATTATCGATGCGGTGCTGGCGTGCCTGGCGCCTACGGGTGCATTCTGCACGCTTGTAAAGCCGCAGTTTGAGGCTCCGGCGGCGCTGGTGGGTGAGGGCGGCATTGTGACCGATCCCGCCGTGCGCCGCGATACACTCGTTGCGGCAGTTGAACTCTTTGCTGCCAAGGGGCTGTTCCCGGTCGATGTGTGCGTGTCGCCCATTCATGGTGCCAAGGGAAACGTTGAGTTTTTCCTGTACGGCACGAGATTTGACCCCGGCGACCGCACGCAAGACGAGCTGCAATTCCAGGTATCGGTTTTGAGCGAGAAAGCTGCAACGCTATGAAGGTCTTTCTGGTTCCCAATTACTACAAGCAAGAGGCGGTTGAGAGCGGCCTGATGCTCGAGCTTTGGCTGACGCGCCAGGGCTATGAGGTCGCATGGGCTGCCGACCAGCGATCGAAGATTCAAAGCACGCCTGATATTGACGGCTCCGATCTGGTCATTACGCTCGGCGGCGACGGTACGTTGCTGCGCGCTGCCCGCATCCTCAACCATCGCGAGATTCCTATCCTCGGTCTTTCCTATGGTCACCTGGGCTTTTTAACTGCTGCGAGCCCCGAGGAGCGCGACATTCTGCAGGTCGTGAGCGACGCCCTTTCCGGCGAGCTGCACGTGAGCCGTCGCGCCACCATCGCCGCGGATATCGTGTCCGTGCGCGACGATGGCACGAAGGATGTCGTGCGCACGTTCGCCCTCAACGACATGGCGCTCACGCGCGGCCCCCTGTCCGATATGGTTGAGTTCGACATCACGGTGTCGGGCCACCATATCGATCGACTGCGTGGCGACGGCGTGGTCGTGTCCACGGCGACTGGTTCTACGGGGTACGCGCTCAGTGCCGGTGGCCCCATTGTGAGCCCCGACTATACGGGTATGGTCTGCGTACCCATTGCGCCGCACACCATTCAGGCCCGTGCCTTCTTGACTTCGCCGAGTGATGTCGTCGAAATCTTTATGTCCGATGATCGCCGAGCGTTCCGGCGATCGCTATCGATGGACAGTTTATTACCTGCGACGGCACGGTCGAGAGCGTGGCCGTGCGCCGAGGCCCAGGCGATGTGCTGCTGCTCGACTACGGCCCCGAGAGTTTTTACAACTCGGTGAGCCGCGTATTCTACGGAGTCCGTCATGATCGATGAGCTGCAGGTTTCTAACATTGCACTCATTCGTGAGGCGACGCTGGTGCCGAGTGCCGGCCTGACTGTCCTGACAGGCGAGACCGGCGCCGGCAAGACCGCGCTGCTCTCGGCCCTTAAGCTTATTTTGGGCGAGCGTGCGGATTCGTCGACGGTGCGCGAGGGCGAGGCGCTGGCGAGCGTCGAGGCACGCCTGTTTGACGGCCCGCACGACACGGAGGGCTTCACGGTCCAGCGCAGCCTTTCTGCCGAGGGCCGCAGCCGCGTGAGGATTGACGGCCGCATCGCCAGCGTGCGCGAGCTTTCGGAGCGCGTCGGCGTGATGATGGATCTGTGCGGTCAGCACGAGCACCAGCGCCTCCTCGACCCGGCGCATCACGTTGCCATGGTCGATGCCTGGGCGGGGCGCTCTGCGCTCGAGGCACTCGAGCACTACCGTACTTGCTTTAAAGCCTCGCGCGCGGCTGCCAAGGAGGTCCGTCGCGTTGAGGAGGCCTCGCGTGCGCAGGGGAGTCGTGTCGAGGAGGCGCGCTTTGCCCTCGAGCGCATCGGCGAGGTCGACCCTAAGCCGGGCGAGTATGAGGAACTCGAGGAATTGCTGCCGCGCTCCGAACATGCCGAGGTACTGGTTGCCACAGCTAACGATGCCCATGCATCGCTTGCCGCCGAAGGGGGAGCGCTCGATGCCGTGAACAGCGCCGTGGCAGAGCTTTCCCGAATGGCTACCGTCGATCGCAAACTGGGCGACATTGCCGAGACGCTTTCGGATGCCTGCATCTCGCTTGAGGATTGTGCCAACGAGCTGCGCGCCTATCGCGATGGGGTCGCCTTCGACCCGCGCGAGCTCGCTCGCATGCGCGAGCGGTATTCCGACCTCAAGGGCCTGCTGCGTCAGTGGGGTCCGACCATGGACGATGTTTTTGCCATGCGTGATCGCTCGCAAGAGCTGCTTTCGCTGGTTGATAATGGCGATGAACAGATCAAAATGGCGCGTGAAGCGCTTGGCGCGGCGGAGCACGAACTGTTTGCTGCCGCCAAGGCGCTTAAGCGCGCTCGCAATACGGCGGCCCCGCGCTTCTGTCACGAGGTTGGCCGCCAGATGGCTCGCCTGGAGATGGGTAGTGCCGAGCTCGTCTGGGAGTCGCGCGATCTTCCCCGTGCTGAGTGGACGCCGGTTGGTCCTTCGAGTTACGAGCTGCTATACCGCAGCGGTGCCGGCTTGACGCCACGCCCCCTGCGCCGCATTGCGTCGGGCGGCGAGCTCAGCCGCGTCATGCTGGCAAGCAAGGTTGTCCTCGGTAACGCGGACGGTGTCGATACGCTGGTGTTTGACGAGGTCGATGCTGGTGTCGGTGGCTCCACGGCGCGTGCGCTCGCGGGCGTGCTGGCAGATCTCGCCGCTACGCATCAGGTGATTGTCGTAACCCACTTGGCGCAGGTCGCCGTCATGGCCGACAAGCATTATGTTGTCAGTAAGGAACCGGGCGATGTTCCCCAGACGCATTTGGACGAGGTAACCGGCGAAGCGCGTACCGCCGAGATCGCCCGCATGTTGAGCGGCGATCAGTCCGAGGCAAGCCTGGCGCACGCCAAACAGATGCTTGAAGAAGCTCGAGGCTAGATCGTATCAGCGGTGTTGGTGGGACAAAATAGACTGAAATTTTTGTCCCACTACGCGTTTTACTCAACGACCTTGTCCGGCTGGATGAGCTCCTCGTAGTAGCTGATATGCTCGCGGGCGTCTTCAATCTCGGGCAGCAGGAAGTTGTAGATGACTTCGATGATCATCGTAGCGCTGATCTTAGAGAACGCAAAGTCGCCTGTCGTCAGCAGCGCTTCGTGGTTGACGGTATTAAAAGTGTAGTCTGCCAGGCGCGCGAGTGGGGATTTGCTGTCACTGCTGATGACGACTACGGTTGCGCCGCAGTTGCGAGCCGCTTTTGCCATGCGATTCAATCGGCGCGATTTGCCGGAGTTTGAGATAAGCACGATGACGTCACCCGGGCGTAACGTGAGCGCAAAGCCGATTGATGTCTCGCTAATGGTGCTCGCCATGCAGCGCAGGCCCAGCTGCGAAAACTTAAACGTCGCATCGAGCGCGACCGCGTTCGTATTGCCCACAGCTGCAAACTCAATAACCCCTGCATGCTTAAGGGCATGCACAACAGCCGCCAGCGTATCGTGGTCGATCCCGTCGATGGTCGCATTAAGCTCGCTCACCTTGGCAGCCAGGATATTCTTGAGGCTCTGCTCCATATTGTCGAGCGAGACCTCGTCAGTCAGGCCCTCGTTACGCTGGCTTTCCAAATCCCTCGCCAACGAAAACTGAAAGCTGCGGAAGCTACCAAAGCCAAGCTTGCGGCAGAAGCGCGAAACGGTCGCCTCGGACGTGGCGGCGGCGCGCGAGAGCTGAGCGGCCGTGAGGCGTGGCGCCTCGGACTGGTGCTCCAATATATAGTCGACAATGCGCTGCTCGGACTCGCTGTATCCCTGATGGGTGCTAATGAGGGAAAGTGCGCTCTTGCTACTATCGGTCATGGATGGCTCCTGGTTGGCATGAAAATCTAGCTTGATTTGCAATGCCATAGTATACGGGCATTTTCAATTACAAGATACACCTTGCCGTTTCAAGTGTTGATGGTAAACTTTCACTTACCGTTTACGGTTATGAAAGAACCTTTCACCGGAGATTTGCACCTTAGCTCTTCTCACGCGGACGGTAGGTTGGTATCTTTCAGTTGTGGAAAAACGCGCATCGAAGCGCGTGTAGGGGAGCGCCCGCGGGCGCTGTACTCAAGAAGGAGGGACACATGGCTAAGTTTGACATCATCGCCGCGACCGGTTGCCCGACCGGCATTGCGCACACCTTCATGGCGAAGGAGGCGCTGGAGAAGGCAGCTGCCGAGCGCGGTCTGACCATTAAGGTCGAGACTCATGGCCAGGTCGGTGTCGAGAACGAGCTCACCAAGAGTGAGATCGCTGGTGCCAAGGCCGTCGTCGTCGCAGCCGACAAGGATGTCCAGGCTGAGCGTTTCGCCGGTAAGCCCATGGTTTCCGTTGGTGTTTCCAAGGCCCTGTCCGTTGAGGCCGCCGGTAAGCTGATTGACCGCGCGCTCGCCGCCAAGGGCGACAGCACGGTTGCAGCCGCTGCCGATGTCGAGGATGAGGTCGAGGAGAAGGAGTCCATCGGCCACGTCATCTACAAGCACCTCATGAACGGCGTCAGCCACATGCTGGTCTTCGTTGTTGCTGGTGGTGTTCTGACCGCTGTCTCGTTCCTGTGGGGCATTACGTCCTTCGATTCGACGGCGTCTGACTACAACAGCTTTGCTGCGATGCTCAAGATCATCGGCGGCATCGCCATGAACCTTATGGTTCCGGTGCTTTCCGCCTACATCGCCGAATCCATCGGCAAGCGCCCGGCGCTCGTCCCCGGCTTTGTTGCCGGTATGATCGCCATCCAGGGCCTGCCTGTTAACGCCGAGACCGGCATGATCGATGCCGGTGGCGCCGGCGTGGGCTTCGGCTTCCTGGGCGGCATCGTCGGCGGCTTCCTTGCCGGCTATGTCATCTTGCTGCTCGAGAAGGTCTTTGCCGGTCTGCCCAAGAATCTGGACGGCCTCAAGGCTATCTTCCTGTACCCGCTGTTCTCGACGGCTATCGTCGGCCTGGTCATGCTCGGCATTTCCGGCCCCATGGCTGCCATCAACACCGCCATGATGGACTTCCTCAAGGGCCTGTCCGCCTCTGGCGCCGTTGTCCTGGGTCTTGCCATTGGCTGCATGTGCGCCTTTGACATGGGCGGCCCGGTCAACAAGGCTGCTTACGTCACCGGTACCGCTATGCTCACCGAGGCTCTGGCCGCCGGTGTTGGCACCGATACCTATAACTTCGGCACCAACTTCATGGCTGCCGTCTCCGCCGCCTGCATCGTTCCGCCGCTGATCACCACCTTTGCCGTCGTTGTCGGCAAGAAGTACTTCAGCCAGGAGGATCACGACGCCGGTGTCGTCAACCTCATCCTTGGTTGCACCCACATCACCGAGGGCGCCATTCCGTTCATGACCAAGAACATCTGGCCCGTCATGCCCATCATGATGCTCGGTTCCTCTATCGCTTCGATCCTGACCATTATGTTCAACGTTCACGATCCGGCGCCTCACGGTGGCTTCCTGGTCCTGCCCGTTGTCGAGAACGGTCCGCTTTGGGTCCTCGCGATCCTCATCGGCGCTGTGGTCGGTGGCATCCTTTTCGTGGCCTTCAAGAAGTACGACTTTGAGAAGAACCAGAAGGCCACTCCTGCAGCCAAGCCGGTTGAGGCTCCCAAGGCCGCTGCCGTCGAGGCCCCCAAGGCCGAGGCTGCCGACTTCGTGAAGGTCGAGAATGTCTTTGTCGCCGAGGACTTCGCTTCTCGTGACGAGGCTCTGAGCTTCGTTTCCAACCAGGCCGTCAAGGCCGGTATCGCCAGCGACGCCGACGCCGTGATGAACGCCTTCCTGGCCCGCGAGTCCGAGGGCACCACGGGCATGATGGAGGGCTTCGCCATCCCGCATGCCAAGTCCGACGCCATTACCGAGGCTGCCGTCATCGTCGTCAAGGACGAGTCCGGCGTGACCGGTTGGGACACCATGGACGGCGCTCCCGTCAACGTGGCTATCGCCCTGCTCATCCCCGGTGCCCAGGCCGGCACTACGCACCTCAAGATCCTGTCCAAGGTCGCCGAGGCGCTCATGGACGAGGACTTCCGTGCCACCGTCAAGGGTTCCACCGACGCCGCCGAGATCGCCAAGACGATCAACGCCCGTCTGGTCTAATCCCGCAACACGCGAATACCATCGCCCCCTGTAACAAAGGCGAGGACTCCACTCGGAGCCCCCGCCTTTTTTCATTCCCTTCTGTAAGGTGCGGTGAAATAGGGATTGTTTAAACGTTTCAACCGCAAAATCAGTCCCTATTTCACCGCAACTTCCAGAAGGGCATAGAGGGAACTGCCCATTGAGTCTTTGTCGCGAACAGATCCTCAGCCAGAATTCCGTTCACACGATATTGCTCTGAGCCGACCGAGTTTCCGCAGCTTGCCTGCCGGGCGGGGCGGTTAAGTTTGTCGCGAGTTCCGCACGCAAAGGAAAGCACTTAATGTGCTTTTCGTCTTGCGCAGGACTGTAGAGCAGCAAACTTAACCGCCCCGCCCGGCAGGCAAGCGTACAGGAACGACATCTGTCCAACAATTCGTGCGAAACATAATGAAAAACCGTTTGATGTGAGTTAATATAAACAACGTCGTGAATCTGACTCCTGCCACATGCATGACAGGGGTTAAACACAAAAAGGAGTCAACTATGGTTTCTGAGAAGGCTACCCTCGTTAATCCTCAGGGTCTGCACATGCGTCCGGCTGGTCTGTTCGCCTCCACCATGGGCAAGTACGCCTGTGACGTGACGGTCGTCACCCCCGAGAAGGAGGTCAACGGCAAGTCCCCGATGGCCCTCATGGCTGCTGGTATCCCCTGCGGTACTGAGGTCGAGGTCAAGTGCGACGGCGCCGACGAGGCCGAGGCTCTGGCTGCTGCCATCGAGCTCATCAAGAGCGGTCTTGGCGAGTAGAACTCAAACGGGTCGCATGTTGAACAACTAAGTTCATATTTGGGGGCGCAGTGACCTGTTGTAAGGTAGCTGCGCTCTTTTGTCATGGATATGGCAAAACGCTTTATCACATGACACGGAGAGAGGAATGGGAATGTATCAGGGAGTCAACGCTTCCGAGGGCATCGGTATCGGCACCGTCATGGTCGCCGTCGATCCCGACTTGACGTTTGAGCCGCACGAGGTTGCTGATTCGGCAGCAGAGAAGGAGCGCTATCAGTCCGCTCTTTCGGTCTTCTGCGAGAAGACCCAGGCTCAGGCCGACCATATGAAGGAGACGGTGGGCGAGGCCGAGGCCGAGATCATGAGCGGACACATTGTCCTGGCTCAGGACCCGGGCATGACTGACGCCATCAACGCCGCCATTGACGGCGGTACCTGCGCCGAGCAGGCGCTCATGGACACCTCGACCATGTTTGAGAACATGTTCCTGTCCATGGACGACGAGATGTTCCGTCTGCGCGCGGCCGACATCGCCGACATCCGCACCGGTATTCTGGCCGAGCTGCTGGGCAAGGAGGTCGTCGACCTTTCCGTCCTGCCCGAGAACACCGTCGTTGTCGTGCACGACCTCACGCCGTCCATGACCGCCACGATCGATAAGGCCCACGTTGCCGGCATCGTCACCGAGACCGGTGGCCGCACGTCGCACTCCGCGATCATCGCGCGCGCCCTCGAGATCCCGGCTGTCCTTTCGGTTTCCAACAGCTGCACCGCGCTGCGCAACGGTATGACCGTTGTCGTCGACGGTGGCAAGGGTATCGTCGAGGCCGATCCCGACGAGGAGACGCTCGCTGCCTATACCGCCAAGGCCGAGGCCTTCGCTGCCGAGAAGGCGGCCCTCGAGGCCTTCCGTGGCAAGCCGTCCGTGACTGCCGATGGCATCAAGAAGATCATCGCCTGCAACATCGGTAACCCCGATGACGTGCCCAACGCGCTCGATCACGACGCCGAGGCCATCGGTCTGTTCCGCTCCGAGTTCCTGTTCATGGACTCTGCTGAGCTTCCTTCCGAGGAGGAGCAGTTCAACGCCTACCGTAAGGTCGCCAGCGCGCTCAAGGGTGCTCCGGTCATCATCCGCACGCTCGATGTGGGTGGCGACAAGGAGATTCCGTATCTGCATATGGTCAAGGAAGACAACCCCTTCATGGGCTTCCGCGCCGTGCGTTACTGCCTGGCCAATCCCGACCAGTACAAGGTCCAGCTCCGCGCTCTGCTGCGCGCTAGCGCCTTCGGTGACGTCAAGATCATGATCCCGCTCGTCACCTGCGTCGAGGAGGTCTTGGCTGTCAAGGAGCTCGTCGAGCAGTGCAAGGCCGAGCTGACCGAAGAGGGTCGCAAGTTCAACGAGAACATCGAGGTCGGCATCATGGTCGAGACGCCCGCCGCTTCGCTGCTCGCAGACCGTCTTGCCGAGGTCGCCGACTTCTTCTCCATCGGCACCAACGACCTGATCGGCTACACCATGTGCGCCGACCGTGGTAACGACACCATCTCCAACCTGTACCAGGTTTACTATCCCGCCGTGCTCCGCTCGCTCAAGAACATCATCGAGAGCGGCGTGAAGGCCGGCATCATGGTCGGTATGTGCGGCGAGGCCGCTGCCGATCCGCTGCTCGAGCCGCTGCTGATCAGCTGGGGCCTGGAGGAGTTCTCGATGAGCGCTCCGTCGATCCTGCGCGCCCGCAAGACCATCAGCCAGTGGACCAAGGCCGAGTGCGACGAGCTCGCCGAGAAGGCACTCGCCTGCAACACCGCCGCCGAGGTCAAGGCACTGCTCGAGTCCGCAGCTCGCTAATTTGGTATCAGAGGTAACCGCGTGGTTGGAATGGGCCGGCCACGCGGCCCTCACATATACAGGGGGTACTGTAAATGTTCTACACGCTAACCGCTAACCCGGCTGTCGACATGACGGTTTCGAGCTCTCCGCTCGAGCCCGACGAGAACGTCCGCACCGGCTCGGCCAGCTACACGGCTAACGGCAAGGGCCTCGACGTGTCCTTCGCCTTTAAGAAGATGGGCGTCGACACCGTCGCGCTCGGCTTCTTCGCTGGCTTCACGGGCAAGTTCATCGTCGAGGAGGTCATGAACCTGGGTTGCCTCTGCCGCCCGGTCTGGACCGACGGTATCACGCGCATTAACACCTACGTCAACGATGGCCAGCACGAGTACGGCATCCTGAACCCGGGTGCTCCTATTACGCCGCAGCACCAGGAGGAGCTCTACAACATCCTGGACACCGCGGGCGATCTCGAGTGCCTGATCGTTTCCGGCTCCGTGCCTCCCAAAGCTACGCCCGACTTCCTGGCTCAGGTTATGGAGCACGCTCAGGCTCGTGGCGCCGACGTCGTCCTGGACCTGTCCTCCGACAAGCTCAAGGAGCTCGCTCACAAGAAGCCGCTGCTCATCAAGCCGAACCATCACGAGATGAAGGCCATCTTCGGCGTGCCGGTCGACACCGACGACGAGGTCCGCGTTGCCATGAAGATGGCTCACGACGCTGGCGTTCAGAACGTGCTGCTCACCCGTGGTAGCCGCGGCGACGCTTACTTCTCCAACGGCGAGGATATTTGGTACGCCAAGCGTGAGTTCAACATCAAGCTGGTTTCTTCTGTCTGCGCCGGCGACTGCACCCTCGCTGCGTTCCTGCACAAGTGGTACAGGGATCGCGACAACGTCGAGGAGGCCATGAAGCTCGCTATGGCCACCGGCGCCAACGTTGCCGAGTCCGTCGGCATCGGCGACTTCGGTCACGTCGACGAGTACAGCAAGCGCGTTGCTGTCCGCAAGCTCGATCGTCAGTAATCGAAACGCGACATATTCGTGCGCATGCGGCGCCCCGGTTTCGGCTGGGGCGCCTTTTTGTTCCGTTATTGGAGAGAGATGCTCTGCCGTACTTCATCGCTTCCACACCGTTCACCGAGTTGTCCTAGCCTTTTACCGTTGGGTGGAATATACTTTCATTAACACGTTACTTCGTGAAAGGAACATTCATGATTTACACGCTCACTGCAAATCCCGCCATTGACTACAACATCGCCTGCGACGGCCTTGCTGCCAACACCGTCACGCGTACCCGTAACGCCGTCTACACGCCCAACGGCAAGGGTCTCAACGTCTCGTTCACCCTCGATCACTACGGTGTCGACACCACGATCCTGGGCTTTTTCGCCGGCTTCTCGGGCGAGTTTATCGTTAAGGGCGCCGAGGCCCTGGGCGTGCCCGTCAAGCCCGTTTGGACCGACGGCATCACGCGCGTCAACGTGTTCCTCAATGCCGGACCCGACACCGAGTACAACATGGTCAACGCCGGTGCCGCCATCAACGAGGCCAACGAGCAGGAGATGTTTGAGCTCATCGATTCGCTCGATGACATGACCTGCCTGGTCATCAGCGGCTCGCTGCCTCCCAACACTTCCGAGGGCTTCTTGGCCGATGTCCTGCGCCGCGTCAAGGCCAAGGGGGCCGAGTTCGTCCTCGACATCTCGAGCCATCAGCTGGCAGACCTCATTGCCATGGAGCCGCTGCTGATCAAGCCCAATGACGACGAGCTGCTCGACATCTTTGGCATTAAGGTGAGCGGTGGCGACGATGAGTCCGTCAAGTGCGCTATGGCCGAGCTGCACGCTAAGGGCGCCAAGAACGTGCTGCTGACCCTCGGTGGCGCCGGTGCGTACTTCTCCAACGGCGAGCACATCTGGTTTGCCAATCGCACCTTCGACGTCAAGCTGCTGTCGACGGTGTGCGCCGGCGATTCCTCGCTCGCTGCCTTCCTGTCCGTATGGCACGACGCTCCCGAGCGCGTCGAGGATGCCCTCCGTCTGTCGATGGCCACCGGCGCCAACGTGGTCGAGTGCCCGGGCCTGGGCGACTTTGCCAAGGTGGACGAATATAAGAAGCACATCGAGGTTCGTCAGGTCTGCTAGCCGCATCGAAAAATCGCTGCCGAACACCCGCTTTGGATCTCCGAGGCGGGTGTTTTTTGCTCGCTGAACGCATATGGCGTCTGCTGTCTCGTTTTATGGAATTGACGACGCGATTGCGTGTGCGCGCTTTCTCGTTTCTTGTTAGACTTCTTGAGAACCATCGATTAACGCTCACAAGTGCAGGAGGCCATAGGCATGTGCAATGTTTCGCTCAACGGTAATCAACCGTCCGATGCGTCCCTGTGCGTCCTGCGCGCGCTTGAGGCGGCTGGTCTTGAGGCTTGGTACGTGGGCGGTTGGGTGCGCGACGCCCTGATGGGGTGCCCCAGCCACGATGTTGATATGTGCTGTAGCGGCCTGTGGCAGGAGTCCAAGGCGGCGCTCGAGGCCGCCGGCATCGCGGTTGTGGAGTCGGGCATTAAATTTGGCGGAATCACGGCTATTTCCGATGGCGAGCGTATCGAGGTCACCACGTACCGTTTGGATGGCTTTTACACCGATGGTCGCCATCCCCAGAGTGTGGAGCGTGCCGCCTCGCTCGAGGACGATCTGGCGCGCCGCGACTTTACCGTCAACGCCATGGCCTGGCATCCCGAGCGCGGGCTTGTCGACCGCTACGACGGCCAGGGTGACTTGGAGCGCAAGCTGATTCGCGCTGTCGGCGATCCCAAGCGTCGCTTTAACGAGGATGCCCTGCGCATGCTGCGTGCGGTGCGCTTTGCCTGCCGCCTGGACTTTATGATTGAGCCCGAGACCAAGCGTGCGCTTGCCGAGTGCGCGCCGCTGCTCGATGCCGTGGCGCGCGAGCGTGTGGGCATTGAGCTTGAGGGCATCCTTTCGACCGGCCACGGGGGAGATGCCATGCTGCGCTACCCCGAGCTCATCTGCGCCGCCGTGCCCGAGTTGGCAGCGGGTCGCGGGTTTGATCAACGAAGTGTCTATCATGCGTTTAACGTCTACGAGCATATCGCTCGTGTTCTGACGGTGGCAGGGGAGCTGGCGCTGTGCGACGGCGTCGCGCCCTCGTCGAGTCTTATGTGGGCGGCGTTTTTGCACGATGTGTCCAAACCCGAGTGCTTCACGGTCGATCACGCCGGCAGCGGACACTTCTACGGTCATCCCGAGCTCGGTGCCAAGAAGGCGCGCGTCATTATGGATCGCCTGGCGCTCTCGCACGACTTGGTGCGCGACGTGTGCCTGCTCATCAAATACCATGACATGCCGCTGCGCCCCGAGCGCTCCTGTCTGCTCAATATGATGCGCGCGCTTTCGGGTGAGGGCGTCGACACGGCCCGCCTGATTGACGAGCTCATGGACCTTAAGCGTGCCGACACACTTGGCAAGGCCCCGTCGTGCTTCTATTACGTTGAGACGATTGAGGAGATGCGCGCGATGGCGCACGAGCTGCTGAGGGCGGGGGAGCCCTATACGCTCAAGATGCTCGCCATCAACGGCGGCGACCTGATCCGTGCTGGAGTCAAGCCCGGGCCGGAACTGGGGCAGCTTCTCAACTCCGCCCTCGACGCCGTGATCGAAGACAACATTCCCAACGAGCGCGAAGCTCTTTTGGTCCATCTCAACTTGAATTAGCTACCTAGTTTACCTGCGTGTTCCATAACCTGCCGACAATTTTTCGGCAATTTGGAATTTCTTCTTGCGCTGACGTTTTTTGTCCCGTAATATATCTCCTCGCAGCACGGCAGTGCAGATGTCATGTGGCCCGTTCGTCTAGCGGTTTAGGACGCTGCCCTCTCAAGGCGGAGATCACCAGTTCGAATCTGGTACGGGCTACCACTTCTTTTCTGCTGAGGCTTATGGCCCGTTCGTCTAGCGGTTTAGGACGCCGCCCTCTCAAGGCGGAGATCACCAGTTCGAATCTGGTACGGGCTACCACGCATCTGATACCCGGACTTCCTATGGAAGGCCGGGTTTTTTATTTTCAAACAACCGTCTGCAATTCCCGTTTGAACCAGAGCTTTGCGTTCTGTCTATGGTCCTTGCGGGTACAATATCCAAGATATTTTGACTGTTAGAAGGAGTCTCATGACGGAGTCCTCTCAGCATACGTCTAAGCCCCAGGTCGAGGTTGAGGCCTCGGGCGGAGATGACAATAAGAGCGCACGCCGCGGCGCCATCTTTATCGGCGTCGTGCTGGTGGGTTATATCGTCTATCTGGTGGTAACCGGGCAGATGGGGCAGTTCTGGGCCGCTATGTCGAGCGTCCAGGCGTCATGGCTCGTTGTCGCGTGTCTCTGCATGTTCATGTATCTGTTCTTTGGCATTGTGGCCTATGCGATCGCTGTCTGGCTCGACCCCAATTCACCCGTCGGCATTCGCGACCTCATTTCGGTCGAGGCGAGCGGCATCTTCTTTGGCAACCTCACACCTATGATGATGGGCTCGACTCCTGCTCAGATCTACCGCCTGACCAAGGCGGGCCAAAATGTCGGCGAGGCCGGAGCCACGCAATTCACGCGCTTTATCGTGTATCAGTTTGGCCTCGTTGCCTGGGGCGCTATCCTACTGCTTGCTCGCATGCCGTTTTTTGCCGAGCGCTATGGCGACATGACGCTGCTGTGCGTCTTTAGCTTTGGTGGGCACTGCTGCATCTTGCTTGGCATCTTCGCCGTCGCGCTCATGCCTAAGACCGTCACGCGCGTCGCCCACTGCATCATCAATTGGCTTGAGCGCATTGGTGTCTCGGCCACTAAGATCGAGGGATGGCGCACGTTTGTCGATGGCGAGATCTACTCCTTCTCCGAGAAGTTCAAGCTTTCAGCCGGACATTTTTCTTCCATGCTGCTCACCGTGTTTATCACCATGCTGCAGCTCGCGTTTTTCTATCTGGTGCCGTATTTCCTGATGCTTGCCTTTGGCCACCACGAGGTCGACTTTTTCTCGGTCATGGCCGCGAGCGCCTTTGTCCAGCTGCTGAGCTCTGCGGTTCCCTTGCCCGGTGGAACTGGTGGTGCTGAGGGCGGCTTTGCATTGTTCTTGGGTCATTTCTTTGGGTCGGCTTCGACCGCCGGCTATCTGCTGTGGCGCCTCATTACGTTTATTGCGCCGACCATTTTGGCTGCGCCCCTGCTGGGACTTAAGAGCGCCCACAACGAGAGCATCCATGCGCGCTGGGATCGTGTGATGCGCAAGCTCGGCCGCACGTCTCAGACGCCCTCTGCGCCCACAAAGCCCCACCCCACGAATGCTGTTACCGTTGATCCCAAGAAGCGCGCTCAGAAGGCTTCTGGGACCGCTAAGCCGGCTCATAAAGCCTATGTGCGCCAGACAGGCGATGGTATTCGCGTATCTCCGTCGGCACTTAATAAGAAGAAGCATCCCAAGTCGCAGTAGGGCAGTCGTGCGTTCTTCATGATGCGGGGCATATTTGTGCTGTATGGGGGATAATCCTCTTACGTAGATTATCTCTCATCTGTTGATGAATGCTCGCATATCGAAGGGACACGCCCATGGCAACCAGCAAACCGCGTCTTGACCGCCGCATCGTTCGCAGCCGTAATGCCATCCTTTCGGCTTTCGAGCGCCTGCTCATGGAAAAGCCGCTGGCAGACATTACGGTGAGTGCCATCGCGCGCGAGGCCAATGTCGACCGCAAGACCTTTTACGTACACTTTGGTACGGTTGACGGCCTGCTCGATGCCATTGCCGTCGATGTGGTGGAGATGATTGTCGACTCGGTCGAGAAAACGCTTGCTTCTATGGACGGTGACACCAACGAGCGCGCTCTTGGCGCGGCGGCGACCTTCTTTAAAACCGTTAATGAGGCACTGTGCAACAACTTAGTGCTCAATCGTCAGCTGATCGAGAATATTCCGCTCGATGATTTCATGGCTCGTCTTCGTGCGCCGCTCGAACATGAGATTGCCGAGCGCGATCTGCTGCCCCAAGGTCTCAAGGACGAGATGTTCGACTATTATCTGGCGTTTTTGCTGTCGGGTATTATCGGTATCTATCGCACGTGGGCACTGTCTGACGGCTCGGTTCCTATCGAGCGTGTCTCTGAGGTCGCCAACGACCTAACTCTCAATGGTCTGTCGAGTCTGGAATCTCGCTTGGATTAGGCCTAGTTGGGCTCGTCGGCGTGGAAATTCCTGTTTACGAGGTTCTCCGGCGCCTTGTAGACCTCGCCGGCGTAGGAGCTGTAGCCTGAGGATCCTTAAAAGAAAGTCCAGTTTATCCTTTCCACCCCAATTGGGAATCCTCCGATGCGCCTTCGCACGCTCGCATGACCTCGATACCGTGCGAGCGTGCGAACTCGACGAGCTCTGCGTTGCGGGCGTTAATGGTGCCGAAGGCGGCGGGGCACACGATAAGGCGCGCGCAGTGGACGAGGAGCTCTTTGGCGCGGGCTATGGTTTTATCCCCGATCGGCTCGAAGGCGCGCTCGACCACGCATTCCGCCGCCAAGTCGCGCGCGAGCTCGCAGTCGATGTCCCCTTCGTGCAGAACGCCCGCGTAGAACGCCTTGCCCTGCCGGATGAGCTGGCGAAACACAGCCGAACCCGTACCTGCGCCGGCGATGACGAACGTGTGCGTATCGCCGTGCGGGCGCCCAATTTCCACGCTGCCGAAGCGCTCGTTGAAGGTGCCATGCTGAAGGCCGTAGAGCTCGCCAATCGTCTCGCGCGTGAATATGTCCTCGGGTACGCCGGCGCGGAAGACCCGGCCGTCCTTCACGCAAATCACCTTGTCGGCGCTTTTCTGCGCGAGTTCGAGTTCGTGGATGGACATGATGACAGCCACATTCCGCGATTTCGCAAGGTGGCGAAGTATTCGCAGCAGGTCGATCTGGTAGCGGATATCGAGATACGACGTGGGCTCGTCGAGCACGAGCACACGCGGATCCTGCGCGATGGCGCGTGCGAGCATGACGCGCTGGCGTTGCCCGTCGCTTATCTGCATGAAGTCGCGCTCGGCGAGCTCTTCCACATGTGCGGTTTTCATGGCCTCGCCGACCCGACTATGGTCGTCGGGTGAGAGTGTGCCCATTCGTCCGGTGTAGGGATGCCTTCCCGCCTCTACGATATCGCGGCAGGTGAGGAGCTCGGTCCGGGGGCGATCTGTCAGCATAACGGCAAGGTTCCTTGCGAACTCCGCCGTCTTCCATCGGGAAATCTCCCGCCCGTCGAGCTCGACCGCGCCGGCAAGCGGTGCCAGATGGCGTGTGATGGTTTTCAAGATGGTCGACTTGCCCGAGCCGTTCGGCCCGATGAGTGCCACGACGTCGCCCGCGCGAACCTCCAGATCGACGCCTTCTACTACGACCTTCTTGTCGTAGCCCGCCGACAGGTCGCTTATGCGGAAAAGCGGCGCTCCGTCAGCCTGCGTTTCGACCGGAGTTTCGAGGTTCGGCTCCGCTCGGTGGAGGCGTTCCGCGCGCAGTTCCGCACGAGCCGAAAGTGCCTTCTGGCGCTTTCGTGCGAGCTCAGGACTGTCTAAGCATAGAATGTCGCCTCCGAGCGTTTTGGGCCGCGGCACGAATTCCCCCATCTACCTCACCCGCTTCTTCAACATGAGCGCGATAACCACCGGAGCGCCGAAGATGGCGGTGACGGCGCTGATGGAAAGCTCGACGGGAGAGAACAGCGTGCGCGCGATCAAATCGCAGCCCGCGCAGAAGATGGCGCCTCCCAAGAAGCACGCAGGAATCACGCGGATGGGCTTCGACGACTTTAGCGCCGACTTCACGAGATGCGGAACCGCGATGCCTACGAACGACACTGGACCAGCGAACGCGGTCACGCAGGCGGAGAGCATGCTCGCTAGAAGGACGAGCACCACGCGGAAGCGTTCGACGTTCACGCCGGCGCTTTTCGCGTAGGCTTCTCCCAGCTGGAAGGCGGAAAGGGGCTTCGATATCGCGAATACGCATGCGCTCACGGTGATCACCACGACCGCGATGACCGCGATGTCGTCCCAGCTCGAACCCGAGAAGCTACCCAAAGACCAGTTGTGCAGGTTCACGATGGACTGGTCGTCGGCGAAGGCGATGAGGAAGTTCGTCGCCGCCGAGCAGATGTATCCCACCATCACGCCCGCCACGATGAGCATGGCCATGGAACTTATGCGCCGTGCGATGAGGAGCACGAAGCCGATGGTGATAAGCGAGCCCAGAAACGCTGCGGCCACCATGGCCGGCGAGGACATGGCCTGGTTCGCGCCTAGAAGTACGATCATCGTAAGCGCGACGACGAACTTTGCGCCCGAGGAGACGCCCAAGATGAACGGGTCGGCGATGGGGTTGTTGAAAAACGTCTGCAGCAGGAACCCGGAAAGCGAAAGTGCCCCGCCGAGAAGCACGGCTGAAAGCACGCGCGGCAGGCGAATCTCCCAGATGACCTGGCTTTCCATGGAATTGGCCGCGCCGCCCGAAAGGATGCCGGGGATGTGGTCTGCGGGCACGAGCACGCTCCCGATGCACAGGTTGGCCCCGACGAGCACGATGAGGGCAACAGCGAGCAGCGCCGTCACGACGCGACACCGCGCGGCGCGCCCCGATTCGTCGTATGCCATGGAAAGCCGGCTTCTCATGGCGCTAACCGAGCTTCCTCAGATAATGGAAGTCGCTCGCGTCATCGCCGGTGAACGCCCCGTGCAGCTCGTCGATAATGTCGGCGGTAGAAGTCATCTGCTGGTACATGTCGGCGCTTGTGACCCAGACGTTGCCGTTCTTCACGGCTTTGAACTGCGACAATAGCGCGTTTTTGCCTACGAAGTCGTTCAAGGTGGCAACCGATTCGTCGATGGTGCCGTTGTAGACGATGATGTCGGCATCCTTCGCCGTCGCGTAGAAGCGCTCCATTTCGAGCGTTACTGACGAACCTGACGTCGACGCCGTCTGCGCGTCATCGAGCGCATAACTGCCGCCTGCAAGCTCGATCATCTGCGCCACGTAGTCGCCCGCCCGCCGCGTGACGGCGGCCCCGTTCGAGTTAATGTAGAAATACGCCACGGTTTTACCTGACGACGCGAGCCCCGACGTTTGCTCGACGCGGGCCTTCTGCTCGTTGAACAGGTGCGCGGCCTCGTCTTCCTTGTCGAACAGGACGCCGAAAAGCTTAATCCACTCGACGCGCCCGAGTGCTTCGGGCTCGCTCGACGACTGTTCGGTGAGCACGACGAGCCCGAGCTTCTGCAGCTTTTCCTTCACATCGGGCGTGTGGTTGATCATGGTGTTCTCGATGGCGAGCGTGCAGCCCGAGGCCGATATTCGCTCGTAGTCGGGCGCGCTGTACTTGCCGCCGTAGGCGATCGCCCCACTTTCGAGCGCGCTTTTGAAGCCTGCGACCGAGCAATCGTCGGCCTTCGTGCCCGACATGATGATATTGTCGTTCGCATCGAGCGCGTCGACCAGGCACATCGTCGCCGACGACACGAGGTACACCTTGTCGGCGGGGCGCCTTATGACCGCGATGTCGGAGCTCAACCCATCAGGTACCTTCGCATCTTGCGGCACCACGAGGAAACGCTCCCCATTCGAAACGCAGATAAGCCGCAGACCGCCTTCGAACTCGTCGACAGTGAAGTGCTCGGCGTATTCAAGCTGAAGCGCCCCCGTCGGCTCCCAGCCACAGCCCAAATCGGCGTTGTGGAAGTCGGCCGCGGCGCTTGAAGCCGTTCCCGCAGGGGAGCCGCCGCTTGCATCGTCGCCCGATTTCTCCTTCATGGTGGATGAGTCGAAGTGGATCGTGTAGTCGATGGTGTGCGGCGTCGACATGGCGACGGTCTCGGCCGACACGGCGATGTCCTCGTCGAGCGTGACGGGTATCTCGAACGTGGAGTTGCCGCCGTCGTTTACGGGTGCGTAGTCCACGCCGTCGACGGTCATCTTGTCGTAGTTCGAACTCGACCAGGTGATGGTCGCGGTGTAGGTGTCGCCATCCTTCACAATTGTGGTGGGTGAGGCGATGCTTGCGCGCCCTGACCCGCCGGAAAGCGAGACGTTCACAGTGTATTCCTGAGAGCCCGCCGTGCCACCGGTCGCGTTCGGGCTCGCACTGCACCCCGCGAAGGGAAGCGCGAGCAGGGCGACGAGAACGCAGGTGATCGCGCGCGCCGCGATGCTGTGGCGCTTCCTGTTTTCCCCCTTGGGAAGAATCGACCGCATGGCGTTACTTCAGTGCGTCGGCGCGCAGATCGACGCCGGCGGATTCGAACACAAGCGTGCGGTCGTACCACTGCTCTTTTCTAATACTCCACGCGGCACAGGCGGTGTCCTCGTCGAGCGCATCAACGGGCACGTCGTAGGTGTACTTGCCTTCCGCGTTTTCCACATAGGGGATGAAGTCGGCCTCGCTCGCGGCGGCAGCCTCGTCGCCCGTGCCCATGAAGAGCTTGCCGTAGCCCGTGCCGGAAAGCGTCATCACGCAGTGCATGGAGCCGTTTTCCACGATGAGCTGGGCGTCCACAATCCTGAACATGTTCGAGCTGGAATCTACGGTGATCGGATAGGTGCCGTCGGCCACCTTGTCGGCGGTGATGGGGGCAGCGCTTGCGCCCTCGGTCGCATCGGCCGCCTGCTCGGTCTTTTCCTGGGAATCGGTATTGCTTGCCTTTGCGCTGTCGCTTGAATTTCCGGCGCAGCCGGCGAGCGAGAACGCGAGAAGCGCCGCCGACAGGGCGAAGACGAGGGTTTTCTTCAACATGGAGGGGTTCCTTTCAATCGCTTCTACCGCCCGCGCCGTGCGGTGGGCGGGCGGGATGCGAATGCAACGGGCATGCGCCGTCGGTCGTGGAAGGCGCATGCCCGTTGCACGGGGACGCGACCGGCGCCCCCGTGCGCGGCGAGTTTACAGCTTGGCGATGGCGTCGTCCACGTGCGAGACGTAGATGTCGTCGACCGCGGCGTTCTGTCCCAGACCCTGGAGCAGGCACGTCACTTCGAAGCCGGCGGCCACGAACTTCGCAGCCCAGCTGTCGGGGTCGGTCTCGTCTGCCATGTCGTTGTTCGCGTGGTCGCCCGCGACCACCATGAACGGCGCGAGCACGGCCTTCTTGTACCCTGCGGCGATCGCAGCGGCGATAACATCCTCGCAGGTCGGTTCAGCCTCGACGGTGCCGACGAAGAACTGCGTCAAGCCCTCGTTCTTGAACACTTCCTGCATCTTGGCATAGTCGGCGTTGGAATCGGCTTCGGTGCCGTGGCCCATGAGGCACAGCGCCGTCTTGCCGTCGTCGAAGGACGCCATGTTCTCCTTAATGGCTGCGGCCACCTTCTTGTAGTCGTCGTCGGAGGTGAGCAGCGGGTCGCCGAGCGAGATCTTGTCGAACTTGTCGGCGTACTTGTCGAGCTCGTCTTTCACGTCGGCGTATTCCAGGCCAGCCATGAGATGCGTCGGCTGCACGACGATTTCCTTCACGCCGTCTTCCACGCAGCGGTCGAGCGCCTCGGTCATGTTGTCGATCGTGATGCCGTCGCGCTTCTTCAGTTTGTCGATGATGATCTGCGCGGTGAAGGCGCGGCGGATGTCGTAGTCCTGCCAGTACTTCTCGCGGATAGCGTCTTCGATGGCGCCGATGGTGATGTGGCGCGAGTCGTTGTAGCTCGTGCCGAAGCTCGTGACGAGAATGACCGGCTTCACGGCCTTCTCCTTTTCGCTCGATTTCTCGGGACTCGCGGAGGTGCTGGAGCAGCCCGCGAGCGCGAATCCGGCGAGCGCGACGGCTCCGGTTGCTGCGGCGCCCATGAAGCCGCGGCGTGACATCTGGTCGGACATGGTTTTCCCTTTCCTCGGTTTGCCGGTCCCCCGGCGACAGTTGCTTATCGGCACAAGCGAAAGAAAAGCGCGCTCGTCCGCAAAGGGATAGCGCGCCTGTTTCTTGCATTCGAAAGGGAAGCGCACTCCTCGGGGTTCACAAGGAGATAACGCCACGGCGATGCCGTGAGGAAAAGGCGAAGCAGTCTGGCTTGGGGCGCGAGGCGGTTCGCCCGCGCGTCCTACACAGTAATGTCCCTTGCCCAGGATTCCCACCTGGTTCCCTCCGCAAGCCAGCGCGGGCTGTGTGGGCGCCGCGCCGGTCATTTCCTTTTATTCGATTGTCATATGCTCGTTGCCGAAACTACCACTATGATAGTGGGCGTTTGTGGGCGTGTCAAAGCCAGGGCGGGCGGCATTGCGCCTCCTGCCTACGTATTTGCGCCGATTGCCGCTGCGGGCGCCGTGTCTTGCCTGCTGCGCGAAGGGCGGCGTAAACGGTTGCGATGAGAAACGGGAAGGGAAGGCTCGGATGATTTATATCGTTGGCGCAGGTTCGGGCGCCGCCGACCTTATCACGCTGCGCGGGGCGCGTCTTCTGCGCGCGGCCGACGTGGTCGTTTGGGCGGGGAGCCTTGTGAACCCCGAGCTGCTCGCCGAGTGCAAGGAATCCTGCATCGTCTACGACAGCGCGCACATGACCTTGGAGGAAGTGCTCGACGTGATGTGCGCGGCGGATGCGCGGGGCGAGGAAGTGGTGCGCCTGCACACGGGCGACCCGTGCCTGTACGGCGCCATCCAGGAGCAGATGGACGCGCTCGACGCGCGCGGCGTGGACTACGAGGTGGTGCCCGGCGTGTCGAGCTTTTGCGGTGCCGCGGCGACGCTTCGCCAGGAATACACGCTGCCGGGAATCAGCCAGTCGGTCGTGATCACGCGGCTTTCCGGGCGCACCCCCATGCCCGCGGGCGAGGGCATGCGCACCATGGCGGAAAGCGGCTCGACTATGGTCATCTTCCTGAGCTCGGGTATGCTCGCCGAGCTTTCCGCCGAGCTTTTGGCCGCGGGCCGCAGCTCCGACGAGCCGGCGGCGCTCGTGTACAAGGCGACCTGGCCTGAGGAGCGCGTGGTGCGATGCACAGTGGGCACGCTCGCCGATGCGGGCGCGCGAGAGGGCATCGACCGCACGGCGCTCGTGGTGGTGGGCCGCGTGCTCGGAGCTCGCGGCGGGCTTGCGCACAACGGCGCGCAAGCGGAGTCGTACGAGCGCAGCAAGCTTTACGACCCTTCGTTTGCCACAGGGTATCGGAAGGCGAGCAGCTAGCGTGGCCTTCGAGCACTACATATATACCGGGACGACCCGCCTGCGCTGCGGCTACACCACGGGGAGCTGCGCCGCGCTCGCGGCGAAGGCGGCCTGCGAGATGCTCTTGTCACGAAAGCCCGTCGGCCGCGTGTCGATCGTCACCCCCGGCGGGCTGCCCGTCGAGGCGAACGTGGTCGACGCATGTATCGGCGAGGGGTGCGCCCAGTGCGCCGTGCGAAAGGACGCAGGCGACGATGCCGATGTGACCGACGGCGTGCTCGTGTACGCGCGCGTGGAACATGCGGGGTCGGGCACGGGTGCTGCGGGCAGCAAGGGCGTGCCCGCGCGCGAATCGGAAGTTTCCGTCGATGGCGGCGTGGGCGTGGGGCGCGTGACGTTGCCCGGGCTCGAGCAGCCGGTGGGGGCGGCCGCCATCAACGCGACGCCGCGCGCGATGATCACTTCGGCGGTGCGCGAGGTGTGCGCCGCGCACGGCTTTTCTGGAAATATCGCTGTGACGATTTCGGTACCCGAGGGTGTTGCCCTTGCCGAAAAGACCTTCAACCCGCACCTGGGGATAGAGGACGGCATCTCCATCCTGGGCACGACGGGCATCGTCGAGCCGCGCAGTCTCGCTGCCTTGCGCGACAGCATCGAGCTCGAGATCCGGCAGCATGCGGCTATGGGGCGGTGCGGAGTCGTGCTCACGCCCGGCAACTACGGTGCACAGTTCATCTCGGGGCATTTCCACCTAAACGGTGCGCCGGTGGTCTTCATCTCCAACTTCGTGGGCGATGCGATTGATTGCTGCGTTCGCGAGGGATTTACCAATGTCCTTCTTGTGGGACACATCGGCAAGCTGGTGAAGGTCGCGGGCGGCATCATGGACACCCATTCGCGTACCGCCGACTGCCGCGCGGAGATTCTGGCCGCCCACGCGGCCTTGGCCGGCGCGGGAACGAAGACCGTGCGCGAGATCATGTCGTCGGTCACGACCACGGCGGCGCTCGAGGTAATCGAGGCCGCCGGCGTGGGGGACGCTGCGCGCGCCTCGCTCGCTGCGGCAATCGATGACAGGTTGCGCCGCCGCGCGGCGGGCGCATGCGACATCGCCGCGGTCGTGTTCGACGCCGAGCGCCGCGAGCTTTTCCGCACGTCGGGCGCCGATGCAGTTATCGGGGAATTGGGGGCTACGTATGAGTAAAGGCGTGCTGTACGGGGTGGGCACGGGGCCTGGCGACCCCGAGCTGCTCACGATCAAGGCCGTCCGCACAATCGAATCGTGTCCGGTCATCGCCGCACCGCAGACGGCGGACGGGGCCATGGTCGCGCTCGACATCGTGCGCGGCGCCGTCGACCTTACAGGCAAGACGGTGATCCCCGTGCGATTCTCGATGACGCGCGACGCCGAGTGCCGCGCGGCCGAGCATGCCTCGCTTGTTCGCGAGCTTGTCGCGCACCTGGATGCGGTCCGCGACGTCGCGCTGCTGAACCTGGGGGACCCGAGCATCTACGCCACCTTCCAGCGCATAGCGCCCGACGTGCGCGCCTGCGGGTTCGAGGCGCGCGCCATTCCCGGCGTGCCGAGCTTCTGCGCGGTCGCCGCAGCGCTCGAGCGCGACCTCACGCCCGAGATGTCGTCGCCTCTGCACATCGTGCCCGGCGGCTACGACGACGTGCGCCGCGCAATCGGCTGGCCGGGGACGAAGGTGGTCATGAAGGCGCGCCGCTCGCTTGCGGACACGAAGCGCATCCTTCGCGAGGAGGGCGCCTTCGACGGTGCCGAGCTCGTAGAGGACTGTGGGCTTCCGGGCGAGCGCGTGTACCGCTCGCTCGACGATGTGCCCGATCGGGGCAGCTACTTCTCGACGATGGTGGTGCGCTAGATGAGGGTTTCCTGCATAGCGTTCACTGAGAGGGGGTATGCGTTGGCGGAGCGCATCGCACACGCGCTTTCCGATTGCGCGCAGACAGGTGAAGATGACCCTGGCTGGGACGTTTCCGTTTCGCGCGGGTTCGGCGAGTGGAAGGCCGACCTGCGCGCATGGACGGCGCTCGCGTGGGAAGCGTCGGACGCGCTTCTGTTCGTGGGCGCGGCGGGCATCGCCGTGCGGGCGATCGCGCCGCATGTCGCCTCGAAGGCAAGCGATTCCGCGGTTGTGGCGATCGACGAGGCGGGGCGCTTTGCCGTCCCGCTTTTGTCGGGGCATTTGGGCGGTGCGAACGAGCTTGCGCAAACTGTGGCACGCGCGGCAGGGGCCATCCCCGTCATCACCACGGCGACCGACGTCCGCGGCGTGTGGGCGGTGGATACGTGGGCGCGCTGTGCGGGGCTCGCCGTTTCGAATCCCGAGGCCATCAAGCGAGTGTCGGCGCGGCTGCTTTCGGGCGGGCGCGTGGCGCTCTATTCCGACATGCCGATTTCGGGACAGCCGCCTGAGGGGGTTGACATTGCGTCCGACCGCGCTCGGGCCGATATCGTCGTGTCGCCGTTCGCTGGCGCGAATGCGGGTGCGTCCGTTCGCGCGGCGGAGACAACGGGCGAGGTCGTACCCGCCGGTGTGACGGGGAAGCCGGCGGGCGTGCGGGCGCAGGCGCCTGCGCCCGAGTCGCTTCGCCTTGTCATGCCCTGCATCGTTGCGGGCATAGGGTGCCGTCGCGGTGCGTGCGCCGAAGCGATCGGGGAGGCGTTTCTTCTCGCGTGCGGGCAGGCGGGCATCTCGCCTTCGGCCGTGCGCGAGGCGGCGACGATCGACGTGAAGGCGCACGAGGAGGGTCTGCTCGCCTTCTGCCGCGCGCGCAATATCCCGCTTGCGACGTATTCCGCAGAGGAGTTGTCGCAGGTCGAAGGCAGCGTTTCGCCATCTGATTTCGTGCGTGCGACGGTGGGGGTCGACAATGTGTGCGAGCGCGCGGCGCTCGCGGGCGGGGGCAAACTTATCTTCCCGAAGCTCGCTCACGGCGGCGTGACCGTCGCGTTTTCCAAGGTAACTATCGAACTTTCGTTTAAGGAGCGGTGATGGGAAAGCTCTTCGTGGTGGGGATCGGCCCGGGCGGCCCCGACGGCATGACGATTGCGGCTCGGCGCGCGCTCGAGGCGGCCGACATCGTTGTGGGGTACACGAAATACGTGGAGCTCGCGCTCGCCGCCGTGCCCGACGCGGCGCATCTCGCGACGCCGATGATGCACGAGGTCGAACGGTGCCGCCTGGCGCTTTCGCGCGCGCAGAGCGGAGAAGCCGTGGCGCTTGTGTGCAGCGGTGACGCGGGCGTGTACGGCATGGCGAGCCCCGTGCTGGAGCTTGCGGAGGACTACCCCGATGTAGACGTGGAAGTTATCGCCGGGGCCACCGCGGCTCAGAGCGGGTCGGCGGTGCTCGGCGCCCCGCTTGCCCACGACTTCGCGGTCGTGTCGCTCTCCGACCTGCTCACGCCGTGGGAGGTCATCGAGCGCAGGCTCGCTGCCGTTGCGAGCGCCGACTTCTGCATCTGTTTGTACAACCCGCGCAGCAGAAAGCGCGCCGACAGGCTCTCGCGCGCGGCGAAGATTATGCTCGAATGGAAGGCCCCCGACACGCTCTGCGGTTGGGTACGCAACATCGGGCGCGAGGGGCAGCAGTCGGGCATGTGCAGGCTCTCCGAGCTGGGGGAGTTCGACGCCGACATGTTCACCACCGTGTTCGTCGGCAACGCGGACACGAAGCGCGTAGGCGGCCGTATGGTCACGCCGCGCGGGTATCGGGAGATTCCATGCGAAAGGTAACGATCATCGGGGCGGGGCCCGGAAACCCCGACTTGCTCTCGCGTGCGGCGCTCGACGCGATCGACATCGCCGACGTGGTCATCGGCGCTCATCGCGCGCTTGTCGGCATCGACGTGCCGCCCGACGTGGTGAGATGCGAGCTCGTGAAGACGGCGGACATCGTCGCCGCGCTCACTGATGCGGCGTCGTGGCAGCGCGCCGTGGTCGTGATGACGGGCGATGTGGGGCTGTTCAGCGGCGCGCGCCGCCTGGTGGAGGCGCTCTCCGGCGACGCGCGGGTGGACGTGCGCGTCATTCCCGGCATAAGCTCAGCGTCGTATCTCGCCGCGCGCCTCGCGCGTCCATGGCAGGATTGGCGCTTCGCGAGCGCTCACGGCTTGGCGTGCGACATCGTGGCCGAGGCCGAGCGCGCAGGTGAGCTCTTCCTCGCCACGTCGGGCGGGGAAGACCCCTCGCGGCTTTCGGGCGAGCTTGTGCAGGCGGGCTTCGCGGACGCGCGCGTGACGGTGGCCGAGCGCCTGTCGTACCCCGACGAGCGCATCACCTGCGCGACCGCAAGTGAAATCGCAGGTCAGACGTTCGACGACTTGAACGTGATGCTTATCGAGTTCGCAGGCTGCGCCGGGTCGCCTGCGGGCTCTAGCGCAGCCTCCGAGGCGCCGGCCGGCGCGTCTGCGCCCGCGGCGGCTTCTTTCGCGGCGGACTCTGCGGGCGCATCCCGCGCCGCGAGCTCCCGCTGGCCGTACGCTTCCTCGGGCATTCCCGACGAGCTCTTCATCCGCGGCGACGTTCCCATGACCAAGCAGGAGGTGCGCGCCGTCGCGCTCGCGAAGCTGCGCCTTACCGCGACCGACACCGTGTGGGATGTCGGCGCCGGCACGGGGAGCGTGTCGATCGAGGCGGCGCTCGTCGCGCGAGCGGGGTCGGTATGGGCGGTCGAGCGCAACGCGGCCGGCGTGCGGCTCATCCGAGAGAACGCGGATGCATTCGGGTGCGGCAACGTGCATGCGGTCCCCGGTGTCGCCCCCGAAGCGCTCGCGAAACTGCCTGTCCCCGACGCCGTGTTCGTCGGCGGGAGCGCGGGCGAGCTTCCCTCCATCGTGGAGGCGGCGCTCGAGAAGAACTCGCAGGTTCGCCTGTGCGTGCCATGCGTCACCGTTGAGACGCTCACCGAGGCGTGCGCGCTCCTCTCGGGTTCGCGCTTTAAGGGGTTCGAGGCGTGCCAGGTGTCGGCCGCCCGTGCCGAGGCTGTAGGCTCGCACCATCTTATGAAGGCGCAAAACCCCGTGTTCCTCGTCAGCGCGCGTGGTGCGGGCGCGGATGCCGAGGAGCTTGCCGAAGTCGGCGCGCTTGCTGAGTCGCCTGTCGGGGAGGACCTCTCTGTCGAGGGGAACCCATCCGTCGAGGTAGTCTCGCTTGCTAACTGCGGCGCCGCAGGTGGGGAAGGCGGCGCCCGGTGAGCACGTCCATCCCGCGCTTCATGGTCGCTGCGCCCTCGAGCGGGAGCGGCAAGACGGTCGTCACGTGCGCGCTCCTGCGCGCGCTCGCGCGTCGCGGCCTTGCATGCGCGGCTTTCAAATGCGGCCCCGACTACATTGACCCGCTCTTTCACCGCCGCGTCGTGGGTGCGCGCTCGGGCAACTTAGACGGCTTCTTCACTGACGCCCCGACGCTGCGCGCCCTGCTCGCACGCGGCGCCGCGGGCGCGGATGTCGCGGTGCTCGAGGGGGTTATGGGCTTCTACGACGGCATGGCGCCCGGCGTGGCCGACGCGAGCGGCTACCAGGTTGCGCGCGACACGGAAACGCCGGTCGTTTTAGTGGTGAACGGGCACGGGGCGTCTTTATCGCTCGCCGCCGTAATCCGCGGCATCGCCGAGTTCCTGCCTTGTGCGAACGTGCGCGGCGTCGTGCTGAACAAGACGAGCGCCGCTGCCTGCGCCTACGCGGCGCCTGCGATCGAGAAGCACACGGGCGTCGCGGTTTTGGGGAATATCCCCGCCGACGAGGCGTTCTCGCTCGAAAGCCGGCATCTGGGGCTTGTGACCGCCGACGAGGTCGAGCAGCTCTCCGCGCGCATCGACAAGATGGCCGAGCTGGTGGAAAAGAGCGTCGACGTCGACCGCTTGCTCGAAATGGCGGCGACGGCACCCGATATCCGCGAGGAACCTTACCGGTTGGAGCCGATCGCGGGAGCGCGGCCCATCGTCGCCGTTGCGCGTGACGAGGCGTTCTCGTTCTACTACGAGGAGAACCTGCGCGCGCTCGAGGATCTGGGTTGCGAGCTGGCCTTTTTCAGCCCCCTGTGTGATAGCGAGTTGCCCCGGGGGACAAGCGCCCTCTATCTGGGGGGCGGCTACCCGGAGCTCCATGCGCGGCAGCTCTCCGAGAACGCGCCGATGCGCGAGGCGGTGCGGCGCGCGGTGGAATCCGGCATGCCGACGGTCGCCGAATGCGGTGGGTTTCTGTACCTGCAGCGCGAAATCGCCGATAGCGAGGGGCGGCGCTGGCCTGTTGCGGGCGCCCTTGAGGGCGCAAGCGAGAACGGGGGAAGGCTGTCCCATTTCGGGTACGTGGAGCTTACTTCCCAACGCGACGGGCTCTACGGGCCGCGCGGCACACGCATCCGCGCGCACGAGTTCCACTACTGGCAGTCCACCTGCCCGGGCGGCGACTTTTGGGCGCAGAAGCCCCGGCGCGACAAGGGCTGGCCGTGCATGACGACCACCCCGTCCCTGGTGGCGGGCTTCCCGCATGTGTACTATCCTGCGAACCCCGACGTTGCGCGCGCGTTCGCGTCTGCCGCAGCGTCGTTCGCAGAGAGGAGGCGGCATGGCTGAAGCAACCGAAACCGCGCTTGCCTGCATCCGCGAGGAAGTCGAGCGCGCGTTCTCGTCGGCGCCGGGCGCCGTGCTCGAAGCCGCGCTTTCCCGGATCGCGCCCGCAGACGAGTGCGCCCGTGCCGCCGCGTACGCCGCGTGGGACTCCATCGCGCACCCCTTGGGGGGATTGGGCGACTTTGAAGACGCCGTCGCGTGTATCGCCGCAGCTCAGGGGAGCGCCGAGGTGGCCGAGTTTCCCCGTGCGCTCGCGGTATTCTTCTCCGACAACGGGGTCGTTGCCGAAGGCGTGTCGCAAAGCGGGCAAGATGTGACGCGAGCCGTCGCGCGCAACATGTGCGAGGGGGCCGCGAGCGCCTGCCGCATGGCGGCGTTCGCGGGTGCCGAGGTCGTGCCCGTCGACGTGGGTATGGCCCGGGGCATAGAAGACGCGCGCATGGTGCGCGCGAACGTGCGGCGGGGGAGCGGCAACATCGCTCACGGCTCCGCTATGTCTCGCGATGGGGCCGTGCGCGCGATCGAGGTCGGAATCGCCGTCGCGTGCGGGCTTGCCCGCGCCGGCGTGCGCCTTCTCGCCGCGGGCGAGATGGGCATCGGCAACACGACCACCTCGGCGGCGGTGGCCGCAGTGCTCATCCGGGCGGACGCGCGGAGCCTTGTCGGGCGCGGCGCGGGGCTCTCGGACGCCTCGCTCGCGCGCAAGCGCGACGTGGTCGAGCGCGCTATCGACGCGAACTCGCCCGATCCCGCCGACCCGATCGACGTGCTCTCGAAGGTGGGCGGCTTCGACATCGCTGCGATGTGCGGCTTCTACCTGGGGGCCGCGGTCTCGAAGGCGCCGGCGCTCCTCGACGGGGTCATATCCTGCACGGCGGCCCTGTGCGCGGCGCGCCTGTGCCCCAACGCCTTGGGCTACCTCGTGGGCACCCACGCATCAAGCGAACCCGCAAGCCGGGAGCTCCTTCGCGAGCTCGGCATAAAGGCGCCCCTCGACGCAGGCATGCACTTGGGCGAGGGCGCGGGCGCCATGGCGTATCTCCCCCTTCTGGATTCGGCGCTGCGCGTGTACCGGGATGGGAAGACGTTCACGGCGACTGGCATGGCTGCTTACGAGCATTTCGAGGCCGGGAAATGACGGTGACGCTCGTCATCGGCGCCGCCGCGAGCGGCAAGAGCGCCTACGCCGAGTCCCTGTGCCTCGGGCACGACGGCCCTCGCGTGTACCTGGCAACGATGGAGCCCTTCGGGGAAGATGGCGCCCGCCGCATCGCGCGCCATCGGGCGCTGCGCGAAGGCAAAGGGTTTTCCACCCTCGAGTGCTCGCGTGACGTGGGCGCCGCAGCGCCCGGGCTTCCGCGCGGCTGCACACTTCTTTTGGAGGACGTGGGCAACCTGGTTGCGAACGAGCTCTTCGCGGAAGGCGGCTTGTCCCCGCGTGACCCCGACGCTGCGGCGCGCGAGGTACTCGGAGGCATCGAACGGCTCGCTCAGGCCGCTGCGTATACGGTGGTGGTCACCGTCGACGTGTTCGCCGATGGGATGCGCTACGATGAAGGGACCGAGGCATGGAGGCGCGCGCTCGCGCGCGTGAACGCGGGCGTGGCGGCGCTGGCCGACCATGCAGTCGAAGTGGTATGCGGGATTCCCGTGTGGATGAAAGGCGAAGGACCTACAAGGTGAAGATAGCAGAGGCAATCGGCGCGGCGTTCGGAACGTTCTCGCGCATCCCCGTCCCGAAATCGGCCTGGACCGATTTCGGGTCAACCCATGCACTTGCCGCGTTTCCCCTGGTGGGCCTTGCGGAAGGCTTCCTCATGACGGCGTGGGGGCACGTGGCGAACCTGCTCGGCGTGCCCGCGACCATCGTCGCGGCCGTGCTCGCGGCGCTGCCTGTGGCGGTGACGGGAGGCATCCACCTAGACGGGCTCTGCGACACCTCCGATGCGCTTGCAAGTTGGGCCCCGCGCGAGCGAAAGCTCGAGATCATGCACGATCCGCGGGCGGGCGCCTTCGGGGTCATCGGTGTTGTTGTGTACCTTATTCTGCAGTTTTCCCTGTTCACCGCGCTGCCGCTTACGGCGGGGGCGTTCCTCGCGCTTCTGTGCTCGCTCGTGTTCTCCCGCGCGCTTTCGGGACTCGCCGTTGAATGCTGGCCTGCCGCGCGGGCGGACGGCATGGCCGCGGGGCTCTCGCCTGCGAAGAAGCGCGCGGCGATCGTCGTGCCGCTTTGCGCTTTCGCTGCGGCTTCGGCTGCAGGGATGGTCGCGTGCGCTCAGGCCGTCGGCGCCTTTATGGCGGTGGCGGGGCTTTTGGTGCTCGCGTGGTACCGCCATGTTGCCCTGTCCCGCTTCGGCGGGGTGACGGGGGATTTGGCCGGATGGTTTCTGCAATGGGCCGAGCTCGCGATGCTTGCCATGCTGGTGGTGGGGGGCATGCTCCTATGATGCTCGTGGTAGGTGGCGCGCATTCGGGGAAGAGGACCTTCGTGCGCGAAAAACTCGGGTTCGCGGCGGACGATTTCGTCGACGCGGCGCAGCTTGCGGAGGGCGGCGTGCCCGCGGCTTTTGCCGGCCGCGTCGCATACCGTGCTGAGGAACTCGTACGCGCGCTCGACGCTGACCGGGCGCTCGAGCGGCTGATCGGCTTCGACGCAGTGATTCTGCCCTTGGTCGGCTCGGGGGTCGTCCCCATGAGTGCGGAAGACGCCCAATGGCGCGAGCGCGCGGGGCGCCTGGGATGCGCGCTCGCTGCGCGCGCCGACGTCGTCGTGCGCATGACGTGCGGGATTCCCCAGGTCATCAAAGGAAACCTTGCCGATGCACCTCGAGGGACGCAGGGCGCGGGTGCGCTTTTGGAAGTCGTCTTCGTGCGCCATGGTGCCACGGCGGGCACGGAAGACCATCGCTACAGCGGGGCGGGCACCGACGAGCCCCTGTCGAGTGCGGGCGAGCGCGCTTTGCGCGACCTCGCGTGCGATCGTGACGTGTTCCGTGTTATCACGAGCGGCATGGCCCGCACCGACCAGACGGCGCGCATCCTCTTCCCGAACGCGGAGCTTATGGCGTGCCCCGGTCTGCGCGAGATGGATTTCGGCGACTTCGAGGGGCGAAGCGCCGCCGAGCTTAAAGAGGATGCGCGCTATCGCGCCTGGGTAGACTCCTGGTGCGAGACGCGCTGCCCGCATGGCGAGGGCAAGAGCGATTTCACCCGCCGCGTCATCGCGGCGTTTCGGGAGGCGTGCAAATCGGAGCGCGCCCAGGGGAGTGGGCGCGCCGTCTTCGTCGTTCACGCGGGTACCGTGAAAGCGCTGCTCTCCGAGCTAGCTGTCCCGAAAATGGGATACCTCGACGTGCATACCGAGCCGGGCGGCGCATGGGCCGCCACTTGGGATGGGCGCTGCCTTCGCGACGTTCGCCCCGCTTCGGGGGGCGATGCCCGGTGATGACGATTCTTGCCGTCGCCGCCGGGTTCGCGGCCGACCTTGCCTTCGGCGACCCGCGCTGGCTTCCCCATCCCGTCGTCGCCATGGGGCGCGCGATCGCGTGGGCCGAAGGCCGCCTGCGGGGCGCATTCCCGCAAACGTCCGCGGGCACGCGCGCCGCAGGGCTTGTGCTCGCCGTGGCGCTTCCGCTTGCGTGTGGGCTTTTGACCTGGGGAATCCTGCATCTTTGCGGCATGGTTCACTCCGGCTTGCGCTTCGTGGCCGAGGCATGGGCGAGCTATCAGATTCTCGCGGCATGCGAGCTGCGCCGCCAGAGCCTGGCCGTTGCCCGCGCGTTCTCGAAGGGCGGACTTGTCGCGGCGCGCGAAGCCGTCGGGCTCATCGTGGGACGTGACACGTCTGTTCTCGACGAGCAGGGCGTCGCGCGCGCCGCCGTGGAAACGGTGGCGGAGAACGCGAGCGACGGTGTCATCGCGCCGCTTTTCTACCTTATGATCGGGGGTGCGCCTTTGGGCATGGCGTACAAGGCGGTGAACACGCTCGACAGCATGGTGGGCTACAAAAACGAGCGCTACATCGACTTCGGCTGCGCCTCGGCGCGCCTCGACGATGCGGTGAACTGGATTCCCTCGCGGTTATCGGCCCTGTTCATGATCGCCGTGTGCCCGATCGTCGGGCTCGACGCGCGCGGGGCGGCGCGCATCTGGCGCCGCGACAGGCGTCGCCATGCGAGCCCGAACGCGGCGCAGACCGAGTCGGCGTGCGCGGGTGCGCTCGGACTGCGCCTGGCAGGACCCGCGGTGTATTTCGGCAAGCTCGTTGAGAAACCGACGATAGGCGACGCGTCCCGCGAAATCGAGTGGGGCGACATCGCCCGGGCGACAAGGCTCATGCTCGCCGCGTCCGTATGCGCGCTCGTCGTCTTCGGCGCCGCGCGCGCGGCGGTCGTGCTCGCCGTGGGGGCGATGGCATGAGGAAAGACCACGCCGCGCCCCGGGCTGCCGGGGGAATCCTGCGCGCCCGCACGCATGGGGGCAGCGCGCAATCGCTCGGCATCGCTTGCGAAGGGGGTGCCTCCGACCTCATTGACTTCTCGGTGAACGTGAATCCGGCAGGCCCTTCGCCGCGCGCCGTCGCCGCAGCTTGCAAGGCGCTTTCTCGAATCGACGCCTACCCCGATAGGGAAAGCCGCGCCCTCGTTCGCGCGCTAGCGCGCGACCAGGGCATTCCCGAAGATACTATCGTCTGCGGCGCGGGCGCGTCTGACATCATCTGGCGGCTCGCCGCGGCGGTGCGCCCGAAACGCATCGTCGTGTGCGCGCCGACGTTCTCTGAATATGCGGAGGCGGCATCGTACTACGGCGCATGCGTGCAGGAGTTCCCGCTCTCCGAAGCGGACGACTTCGACGTGCCCGCCTCCTTCGCCCGCGCGATCGAGGGGCCGGGAGACGTGGCGTACCTCTGCAATCCGAACAACCCGACGGGGCGCCTCGTCGACCCCAGCGTGATCGAGGCCGCGGCTTGCCGCTGCGAGCAGGTGGGCGCGCTGCTCGTCGTGGACGAGTGCTTCCTCGGATTTGCGCCCGACGCCCGCGAAAGGAGCGTGGCCGCACGCGCCGCGTGTTCGCGCCATGTGGCCGTGCTCTCCGCGTTCACCAAGCTCTACGGAATGGCGGGGTTGCGGTTGGGATATCTGATCAGCGGAAACGCCCAACTCATCGAGGGGATTCGCCGGGCGGGGCAGGCGTGGCCCGTCTCTTCGGTCGCCGAGGCCGCGGGTATCGCCGCCCTGGAAGACGTCGAATACGTCTCGCGCACGCGCGATGTATTGGAGGGCGAGCGAGCGTGGCTTTCCCACGAGCTTTCCTCGCTCGGGCTTTCCGTCGTGCCGTCGGATGCGAACTTCCTTTTAGTCCGCACGCCGGCGAAAGACATCCCCGAGCGCCTGTATGATCAGGGGGTTTTGGTCCGCACGTGCGACTCGTTTTCGGTACTGTCCCGTTTCTGGTGCCGCGTCGCGGTGCGTACGCGCAAGGAGAACGCCCGGCTTGCGATGGCGTTCGGCCGTGCGCTTCGGGCGGAAGACGCATCGGGCGAAGGCGAACCCGACGAACGGGGCGGCGCTTCTTTCAGCGGCGCTATGGCGGGCGCGGATGGCCGAGGCTTGGCGAAGGAGGTCGATACCCGTGGGTAGGGCCAAGCCCATCATGATCCAGGGCACCATGTCGAACGCGGGGAAGAGCCTGCTCGCGGCGGGGCTGTGCCGCGTGCTTTCGCAGGACGGCCTGCGCGTGACTCCCTTCAAGAGCCAGAACATGGCACTCAACAGCGGCGTCACGGCCGACGGGCTCGAGATGGGGCGCGCCCAGATCATGCAGGCCGAGGCGTGCGGCATCGCGCCCGACGTGCGCATGAACCCCATCCTGCTCAAGCCCGAAAGCGGCCACCGAAGCCAGCTCATCGTGGCCGGCAAGGCGCAGGGAGCCTTCGCTGCGAGGGACTACTTCGCGCGAAAGAAGGCGCTCATGCCGCAGATTTTGGAGGCGTTCGATTCGCTCGCGGAGGAAAACGACGTCATCGTCATCGAGGGCGCCGGCAGCCCCGCCGAAATCAACCTTGCCGAAAATGACATCGTCAACATGGGGCTCGCGCGCGCCGTGTCCTCCCCCGTGCTGCTTGCGGGCGACATCGACCCGGGCGGGGTATTTGCCCAGCTCTACGGCACGGTCGCGCTCCTTGCGCCCGAGGACCGCGCGCTTTTGCGGGGGCTTGTGGTGAACAAGTTCCGCGGCGATGTGGAAATCCTGCGCCCGGGTTTGGCCCCGCTCGAGAAGATGTGCGGGGTTCCCGTCGTGGGGGTCGTGCCGTATCTCACGCTTGACCTGGACGACGAGGACTCGCTCGCGCCGCGCCTATCTGCCCGCGAGGCGCGCGGCGTCATCGACGTCGCCGTCGTGCGTCTTCCGCATCTGTCGAACTTCACCGACTTCGACCCGCTTTCGCGCGTGCCCGGCGTGGGCGTGCGCTACGTTTCCTCGACGACCGATCTGGGCCGACCCGACCTGGTGGTGCTTCCCGGCTCGAAGACTACGCTCGACGACGCGCGTTGGCTTGCGGCTAGCGGCATCGGAGCCTGTGTACGCGCGCTTTCGGGCGCGGGCACGCCGGTGCTCGGCATATGCGGAGGCTACCAGCTTTTGGGAGACGAGCTTTCCGACCCGCACGGCAGGGAAGGCGCTGGCACCGCGCGCGGGCTCGGGCTCATCCCTGCAAGTACGGTTTTCAAGGAGGAAAAGCGCCTCGCCCAGTCGGCACTGCGCATCACGGGCGCCCAAGGCGCGTTCTCGGTGTGGAACGGCATGATGGCGCGCGGGTACGAGATTCACGACGGCGAAACGACCGTCTCCTGCGCTCCTGCGGGCACGATTGGCGGCAAACCAGAAGGCGCGGCCTGCGGAAACGTGTTCGGAACCTATCTCCACGGCCTGTTCGACGAACCGGGGGTGGCGCTCGCCCTCGCGCGCTCGCTCGCGCGCATGCGCGGCCTGCCCGAGAGCGTCGTGGGTGCTGCGGGCGCGGCGTCCGCGGCCGATCACCGTGCGCGCGAGTTCGACCGCCTGGCCGACGTCGTGCGCGGGGCGCTCGACATGGAGTATGTCTACCGCATTATCGAGGAGGGCGTATGATCCACGTTTATCATGGCGACGGCAAAGGCAAGACCACGGCGGCGATGGGCCTCGCCCTTCGCATGCTCGCTGCAGGCCGCCGCGTCGTCGTCGTGCAGTTCCTGAAAGACGGCGAAAGCGGGGAGGTGCGCCTGCTCGCCGAGCATTTCGGCGTGCCCGTGTTCGCGGGGAAGGTGTCGGACAAGTTTACCTGGTCGATGACGTCGGAAGAACTTGCCGCGACGTGCGAGCTGCACGATGGGAACCTCGCTTCCGCGCTCGCCGAGCTCGAGGGCGCGCAAGAGGGACTGCTCGTGCTCGACGAGGCGCTCGACGCGCTTTCGAAGGGGCTTGTCGACGAGGCGCTCGTGGACCGCGCGCTCGATATGTCCGCGCGCGGCGTCGAAGTAGCGCTCACCGGGCGCGCGCCTTCCCGCAAGATCGTGGAGAAGGCCGACTACATAACCGAGATGCGGTGCGAGAAACATCCCTACGAGCAGGGGATATGTGCAAGGGAAGGAGTGGAGTACTAGATGGATTCCAAGGAGATGGCGCCCGGCGACATCGAGCGGCGCAGCTTCGAGATTATCACCGAAGAGCTCGGCGGCCGCACGTTCCCGCCGCTCGAAGAGTCCGTCGTGAAGCGCGTCATCCATACCACTGCCGACTTCTCGTACGCCGATTCCCTCGTGTTCACCCATGACGCCGCGCACTGTGCGCTCGACGCACTGCGCGCAGGGGCCACGGTGCTCACCGACACGAACATGGCGCTCGCAGGCATAAGCAAGCCCGCGCTCGCGAAGCTCGGCTGCAAGGCCGTGTGCTTCATGGCCGACCCTGATGTCGCCGCGGCTGCGCGCGCTGCGGGCACGACTCGCGCCGTTGCGAGCATGGACAAAGCTTGCGGCATCGAGGGTCCGCTCATCGTGGCCGTCGGCAACGCTCCCACAGCACTTCTGCGCCTCGCCGAGCTCATGGACGCGGGGAAGATCGCGCCCGCGCTCGTCGTTGGGGTGCCGGTCGGGTTTGTGAACGTGGTCGAGGCGAAAGAGGAGCTACTCGCACGACGCGTTCCGGCCATCGTCGCGAGGGGTCGCAAGGGCGGTTCGACCGTGGCGGCCGCCATTATGAACGCGCTGCTCTACCAGATCACGCGCACAGGCGGCCCGAAGTGACGGCCCCCGCATCCGCGCTGGCGCTGCGCATCTTCGCCGGCACCACCGAGGGCCGCCTTCTGTGCGAATGGGCGAGCAGGGCGGGCATCCCCGCCCGTGCCTACGCGGCAACCGAGTACGGAGGCGAGCTTTTGGGCGAGCTTCCGGGCATCGAGGTGCATGCGGGCAGGCTCGACGATGCCGACATGGAGCGCGAGCTTTCCGGCGCGTACATCGTTGTCGACGCCACGCACCCCTTCGCTACGCTCGCAAGCGGCAACATCCGGGCCGCTTCGCTCGCCGTGGGTGCACGATGCCTGCGCCTTGCGCGCCCGGTCGAGGCGCTGCCCAAAGGCGTCGTGCCGGTCGCGTCGATCGCCTGCGCGGCGCGCTTTCTCTCCGAGAACCCGGGTCGCGCGCTTCTCACGACGGGGAGCAAGGAGCTTGCTCCCTACACGCGCGTCGCCGATTTCGCGGAGCGCTTCTTCGTGCGTGTGCTCCCGCTGCCCGGTGCTATAACGAAGTGCATCGACGCGGGGTTTTCGCCGTCGCACGTCATCGGCATGCAGGGGCCCTTCACCCGCGAGCTCAACGAGGCGATGCTTCGGCAGGTGGGCGCCCAGTGGCTTGTGACCAAGGACTCGGGAACCGTAGGCGGCACGGCCGAGAAGCTCGCCGCCGCGCGCGACGTGGGAGCGCGCTGCATCGTGGTCACCCGTCCCGCCGAGGGAAGCGGGGCCCTTTCGCTTCGGGAAGTGGAAGACGCGCTCTTACGGGAGTTCGCGCGCTAGGCGCTTGCCGCGCCTGCGCACCCTCCCGCCCGCGAGGAGGAGCGTCCCGAGCAAGCTCGACCCGTACAAGCCCGTCATCCATCAATAGCTCGAGGACGACGCCCAGAACTGGCGCAAACAGCCCTTCAATAAGTTGCGGTGAAATAGTGTCTGTTTTTGCTGCTAGATAGCATATTCAGTCCCTAATTCACCGCAACTTGTTGGTGGTGGCTTACTGGTAGCTGGTGGTGGCTTACTGGTAGCGTAGGCACTCCACCGGGTTGAGCTTTGCCGCGCGGCGAGCGGGGTAGAAGCCAAAGATTACGCCGATGCCGACGGAGACGCCGAAGGCCAGCAGCACCGTGGCGATTGAAAAGCTCGGTGTGATCTCCCCACTGGCACCGAGCTCGTTGAGAACCCCTGATCCTGCGGCAAACATCGCGAGGCCCCAGGCCAGCAGATAGCCAATCAGGACACCCAGCAGGCCACCGGTGACGCACAGCGCCGAGGACTCGGCCAAAAACTGCGCGGTGATATCGCGGCGACTGGCGCCCAAGGCACGGCGAATACCGATCTCGCAGATGCGCTCAGTCACGTTGGTAAGCATCATATTCATAATGCCGATTCCGCCGACAAGCAGTGAGATACTGGCGACAGCGCCCATGATGAGCGAGAAGGCGCCCATAAACGAGTTGAGTGCATCGATGGCGCTTTTCATGGAGGTCGCCGATACGCTGTCGTACTCATCATCCTCCGAGATGCCCTTCATCGCGCGCACCTTAGACTCGATGGTCTTGCAGAGCTCGTCCATGTCTGTGCCCTCGGCGGCAAGTGCCGTCACGCTGGGAAATGAAGGATTCTCGTCGCCAAACAGGCCGGAGATGGTTTCGCGTGGCATATACAGCGTGAGCGAGCCCATGGAGTCGCTGCCGCCATCAATCACGCCTACAATCTGCACCTCGCCGTTGGACACCTTGATGGTTTTCCCCAGTGCGTCCTGTTCGTTGCCGTAAAGCTGATCGGCGCCGCCGCGGCTGATGAGCGCCACGCGCGAGCCTGATTGAGACTCTGCCTGTGAATAGACACGTCCCGCAACGAGCTTGCTGGCGCCCACGGCATCGAGCATGTCGCTATCGACGCCGTGTGCCATGACGGTATAGCTTTTATCCCCGACCTTGTACTCGGAATAGGCGCTATCGACGATGCCGATCTGCTCAATCTGCGGCACCAGTTTGCGAAGCTTTTCCACATCCGAATCGGTGAGTTCTTGGGACGAATAGATCTGTACCATACGAGCTGCGTTGAGGCCCAGGCTGTTTACCAGGCTGTTTTGGATGCCGCCGATGAGCGAAGTCATGGCGATAACCGAGGCGATGCCGATGACAATGCCCAGGATGGTGAGCAGGCTGCGTCCCTTGTTGGCCTCGAGCGAGTGAAGGGCTTCTTGGACCAGATCGCGGGTGCTCATGCCCTCGCTCCTTTCGGCTGATTGGTGGTTGCAGAAATCGCGGGCAGATTGTTGACGGCCCCGCGTAGCGTATTCGGTGTATGCGCGATATATGCGCCGTCATGGATTCGACCGTCGCGAATGGTCACGGCACGATCGGCCTCGGCGGCAATTCCTGGGTCGTGCGTGATGAGCACGATAGTTTTGCCTCGCTCCTGAAGCCTGTGGAAGGTTTCCATGACGAGTGCTCCGGTTGTCGAGTCCAGGTTTCCCGTCGGCTCGTCGGCTAGAATGATGGGTGGGTCATTGACGAGGGCGCGCGCGATTGCGACGCGCTGCATCTGGCCGCCCGAGAGCTCGGATATGCGGTGGTCCCAGTGGTCGACGGGCAGCGTGACAGCCTGCAGCGCGTGCACGGCGCGCATTTCACGCTGGCTTCGGGGCACGTTGGTGTAGGCCAGCGGCAGCATGACGTTTTCGATAACCGACAGGCGCGGCAGCAGGTTGAAGCTCTGAAAGACAAAGCCAATGCTCAGCGCGCGCACCTCGGTGAGCTCATCATCGTCGAGTTCGGCGACGTTGAGCCCTTGCAGGTAATAGTCGCCCGCCGTTGGTTTGTCCAGGCAGCCCAGGATATTCATGAGCGTCGACTTGCCTGAGCCCGAGGGGCCGGTGATGGCGACGAACTCGCCGGGATCAACCGCCAGGCTCACGTTGTGCAGAATATGGGCGCAGCCGGCCTCGCTCTCGAAGATGCGGTGCACGTTGCGGATGTCGATGACGGGACGCATTACATGCCCTCGTCGGCAGACGTATTGTCGCCGCCGTCTGCCGTCATGCCTGTGCCGGTATCCGTCACGATGGTGTCGCCGTCGCGTAGCTTGGTAACCGGGACGTCTGGGTTGATTTCGTTGCCCTGGTCGTCGCGCTTGACCTGCGTCTTGCCGACTACAGCCTCGTTGTCGTTTTGCGTCACGACGGTCACCTTCACGCGGCGCGTCTTTTTACCCTCCGAATCGGTGGCCAAATTGACGTAATAGTGCTCGCCATCTTCGGTCATGAGCGCCATCGTCGGCACCATAACCACGTCGTCGAGCTTCTCGGTCACTACCGAGACCTCGGCAGTCATACCCGGCTTGAGGCGACTGTCGGGTGCTTCGATGAGGATGTCGACGTTAAAGGTCACGCTGCCGCCGCTACCGGAGCCGGAGTCAGAGTTTGCCACCGAGGCGATAGCCGTGACGGTGCCCTGACTCACGATATCGGGAAACGCGGGATAGGTCACGTTGGCGCTTTGGCCCACGGCAATTTTGGCGATATCCTTTTCGCCCACCTGAACCGTCACCTTCATCTTGGACAGGTCGGCGATTTGCATGCACTGCTTGCCGCCGCTCGTGTCGCCTTCGCCCATGATCGTGCCTCCGGTCACCGTGGCACCGACTTTGGCGTTGAGCTCGACGATGTTGCCCGAGCTGGGGGCCTTTACGGTGCGCTCGGCCGCCTTTGCAGTTGCCTGCTCCAGCGTTGCCTGGGCCGAGGCGAGGTTGCGCTGGGCGGTCGAGACGGCATTTGCGTTGGTGCTTGCGTCCGATGGGCCGGTCGATCCGTCACCGTCCGTTGCCGGTGCGGCCTGTGCGGCCGCGAGCGTCTCCTTTGCATTGTTCAGGTCTTCCTGGGCGGCCGCGACCGCGCGCTGCGCCTCGGAAACAGCGTTATCGAGCGCGTCGTTCTTAATAGTCATGAGCACGTCGCCCTCGTTGACGCTCTGTCCTGCCTGAACGTTGATCTGTTCCACCGTACCGTCGACAGAAGGGGAGACGACCGAGGCCGAAATAGGCTTGAGCTGGCCTTTTGCCTCGACGGTTGTGGTAAAGGTGCCTTCCATGGCCATGTCGGTCACGGGGCCGCCTGCAGATTGCGGTTGCGAATTGAGGACAACGCTCACGATAATGGCTATCAGGATAATGCCACCCACGATGCCGGCCGCGATACCGCGGCGAACAAGCTTTTTATGTCGGCGCTCGGCGCGCTTGGCCTTGAGCTTTGCATACGCCTCATCGTCGGATATCCCTGCGTTGGCTTGCTCCTGATCGCTTTGCTGTGCGGCATGAACGCTCGTGATGAGTGGCAGGGTTTCGGTTGCGCCTTCCGGTGTGTGCTCGGTATCGCCTGGGCCTGGGGTGATGGTGGGGACATTCGACATAGCGTCTCCTTTATAGAACGTATCCCGATAAGTATATGCGCCCACCGGTTGGGGCGGGCGCATAGGTGTGTTTCTTTCAGCATTGAAAGATAGGTGGCGCTAGGTTTATTTGTGCTGCGTAAGATGTACTACGAGTGCACGACCACGCACAGGCCGACTTTGATGCAATCGTGCAGTGCCTTGGCATCGGCCAGGCGCAGGTTGATGCATCCGTGGCTGCCGCACCATTTGTATGAGTTGGGGTCGTCGAAGCTTTTGTCGTTTTGCCACGTGGCGTCGTGGAAGCCCACCATGTTTCCCTCAAACGGCATCCAATAGCTGACCGGGCTCTCGTATTTGGGCTTGCCGGTCTCGGGGTCCTTGGCGCCGATAAGCTTGCTGGCGCCATCGTTGCTGTTGATCTGCCAGACGCCCTCGGGCGTGGCGTCCTCGCCCGGCTTTCCCGAGATAAAGTTGGCCTCCCACACGATATTGCCGCTCTCGTCGTAGTAGCGCGCGTGCTGCTCGGACAGATCGACATCGATGTATGCCTTCCAGTCAGGCTCTCCCTTTGCGGTAAAGGTGTCGGCTTTCTGGGAGTACTTAATCTCGATTTCGCCGGTCTGCTTGTTGTTAATGGCATCTTCGACCTGCTTGGCGAGCGAGCTGCTGTCGATGGACCAACCAAAGTCGCCGCCTTCGACGGCGCATTGCTTGCCATCGGCGCGCGTCCACCAGCGAGTGGAGCCCACGGTGTTAAAGCCGTTGGCGAGCTCGGCTGCCCAGCTGCTGATCTGCGACGTATCGAGCGTGGGCTTGGCCGGATCGGCAAAGCTGATCCACTGCAACACGGAGCTACCATCAACCTTGCCGGCATCCTCGCCGTTGAGCTTGAGGGTCACGTTGACGCCCAGGAAGTTGTTGGCGGCATCGCATGCGGCCTGAATCTGATCATCGGTCAGCGTTCCATTGAGCGGCTCATAGGCATCGTTACCGAGCTTGGAAAGGTCTACGGTCTCGGACAGCGAGGCAAGCTCGAGCTCGGCATATTTAATGATATGCTCGCGGTTGAGTTTTTCGTTGGAGCGTGCCTTCTCGACGGTAAACTTGCCGGCCTGCTCGTCATAGGAGCTATTGGCCTCGAACGTGCCCGAACGGCCCTCGTTAAACTCGTCGATGGCGGCGCCCAGGTCTTCCTCAAACTGCTTTTGGTCAAAGGCATCGGAGAGCATGGACAGGTCGACGTCTTGATCAAGATCTACTTCGTTGGAGGTAGCGGTTGTTTTGGTCTTGCCGCTTAAGGATTCTACAAGGCGGACCGGCCATACAAAGGCTTCGTTGTGGTTGATGATCTCTTTTGCGGCAGCTTCGCCGTCGACGATGGGCTCATCGGACTCGGGCTGATAGGTCCAGCTAAAGTCATCGCCCGCCACGGTGAGCTTATAGTGCTTCCACGCTGAGTTGACCTTGGTGGCGGCAGACGAAGCGTTGGAGAACGAGACGTCGACGCCGGCGATGGTGGTGTTGGGGTAGGCTACCTGCGAAAACGCTACGACGCCTACGATATAGACAATGACGATAAGACCCAGGAGGACAAAGAGCGTCGTCTTTTTGCCCGACTTATTGTTCCCGGTGGGTTTGCGCGCGGGGCCGCGATCGCCTCGACCGCGCGTGGGGGGCTGCTTGGGCGTATTGCCGTTTGCCTGGCGCTGCTGGCGTTGCTGGCGCTGCTGGTTCGGGCGTTGCGAAGCGTTTGCCGCACCACGCTGCTGACCGTGGCTCGGCGCGATAGGACGCGGCGACTGAACGCCGCCGGTGTGCCTGCTCGGCTGCTGCGGATCGGGAATCAGTTGAGTTCGATCGTTTTGCGACATCGTGTGCATATCCTTCGAATTTCGCCTTGCGGCTCATCGTGTTTTTACTGGGCTTGCATTATAGCGATTACCTAGTTGATTGTGGTATGGAAACGGTGGCATTCAAAAGAGGTGGGACATTTGTCCCACCTTCGAGTCGTTCTTTGTCGCTATCCGCACACACCGCATTTTGCACAGGCCGAAAGTGCGGCCGGAGCCTGCGCGATGCCGCCCTTTGCCGTCTCGCGCAGCGTGGCCGGCAACGCGTGGCCCACCGAGAGCATCACGTGTGCCATCTGGTCAAACGGCACCAGGCTCTTAATGCCGGCGAGGGCGAGTTGTGCGGAGCTAAAGGCGGCTGCCACGCCGATGGCGTTGCGGTTTTGGCAGGGCACCTCCACGAGGCCACCGACGGGGTCACAAACGAGGCCCAGCAGATTACTCAGCGCGATGGAACTGGCGTCGAGCGCCTGCTCGGGTGTGCCGCCGAGCATCTGCACCAGCGCGGCGGCGGCCATGGCGGCCGCACTTCCGACCTCGGCCTGACAGCCGCCCTCGGCGCCGGCAACGCAGGCGCTCGTGGTGAGGTTGAGGCCGATGGCGGCGGCGCAATAAAGGGCATCCATGACCTGCTCGTCGTCCAGCTGCAAATGGTCTGCGAGCGCCAGCACGCAGCCGGGCACAACACCCGCGGATCCTGCCGTCGGAGCTGCGACGATCACGCCCATGGTGGCGGAGCGCTCGAGCACGGCCATGGCGCGGGCCACGGCGTCGGTCTGGACGGCGCCCATCAGGCTTATGCTCAGATCGTTTCGGCTGGTGGCATCGACAAGCTTTGCCTCGCCGCCGATGAGGCCGCCGAGCGAGCGCTGTGGATTGGAAATGGGGGCTGTGGTCTCTTCGCGCATGACGTCGAGTACGCGGCGCATGGCGGCGATAGCGTGTGCCTCGCCGGTCAGACGTGCCTCGCGCACGGCCATGACGGCGCCGATGTTGAGCCCCAGTTCCTCGCACGCATCGAGCAGCTGCTCGCCGTCGTCGAAGATTTCCTTTGCCGAGACGCCGGGGGAGAGCGACGAGGCAGAACCGGGGAGCTCGATAAAGGTCGCGTAATCGACATTGTCGAGCTTGCGGAGCATGGGGACGACGGTGTCGTCGGGGGCGCCGTCGGTCTCAAAGACGGAGTAGGCCTGGCCGCCCACTTCGGTGCGGTAGGTGCGGCAGAAGGCGATGTTCACATGGGCGTAGGCGAGCAGGTTGGTGAGCGCTGCGAGCACGCCGGGGACGTCCTGGTGCGCCACGAAGAGCGTGGAATACATGCCCGAGATGTCGACGCCGACGCCGTTAATGCGGCTGATGCGCATCTTGCCGCCGCCCAAGCTCTCGCCGCGGACCTGCGCCGTGGCGCCCGTGGCGTCGACCATATCGATGTCGACGGTGTTGGGGTGGATGGAGGCGTCGTCGCCCTTGATGTCAAAGTGATATTCGAGGCCCTGCTCACGTGCGAGGTCAAAGGCCTGCTTGATATTCTCGTCATCGGTGTCGAGGCCCAGAATGCCCGCGACGAGAGCGCGGTCGGTGCCGTGGCCGCGGTAGGTGTGGGCGAAGGAGTTCCACAGGCCAAAGTTGACTTTGGTGATGCGGCCTTCCAGCAGGCTGGCGGCAACTTGGGCGCAGCGCAGGGCGCCGGCGGTGTGCGATGAGCTGGGGCCGACCATGACGGGCCCCAAGATCTCGAATGCCGAGGTCGTAGCTAGTGTTTGCGGCTTGCCTGCCATATGCGCTCCTGTTCTATCCCGTCGTTCCGAGGGACGGGGCATACTCTGTCCCGCCGTTCCGAGGGCTTTAGTATTTGGTCGCCTGCTCGGACAGTCCTGCTCGCACGGAGGCCACATTAAGTGGCCTCCGGCTCGTGCGGAACTCGCGATCGACCAAATACTAAAGCCCTCGGAACTTAGGATACATGGTTGGAGTCGCTCTGCTGCGAAATTTATAGGCCTATGACCTATTCCATGTCCCAGGTCGGCTCATCTTCACCACCTTTAAATAAAAAAGAAGTACCGGTTGGAGCCGGTACTTCTTTTGGTGCGTTGTTTCTTGGCTGTAGCTTTTGCCGTTAGCTTAAAGTCCGCAGGCTGCTTTGAGTTCTTCGACTCGGTCGGTATTCTCCCAGGTGAAGTCGGCGTCTTCGCGGCCGAAGTGACCGTAGGCTGCCGTCTTTTCGTAGATGGGGCGACGTAGGTCTAGGTCGCGGATGATTGCGCCCGGGCGCAGGTCGAAGGTCTTCTCTACGGCCTCGACGATCTTGTCCTCGGCAACTTGCGCGGTACCGAAGGTGTCGACCATGATCGACAACGGCTTGGACACGCCGATAGCGTAGGCAAGCTCGACTTCGCAGCGGTCGGCCAGGCCGGCGGCGACCACGTTCTTGGCGACCCAGCGCGCGGCATACGCGGCGGAGCGGTCAACCTTGGTGCAGTCCTTGCCGCTAAAGGCGCCGCCGCCGTGACGGCCGTAGCCGCCGTAGGTGTCGACGATGATCTTGCGGCCGGTGAGGCCCGTGTCGCCCATGGGGCCGCCCACGACAAAGCGACCGGTGGGGTTCACGTAGATGTCCGCGTTGTCCCACGGCATGTTCTCGGCGGCCATGACCGGGGTGATGACGTGTTCGATGAGGTCGGCCTTGATCTTGCTCATGTCCTCAATCTCGGCGGCGTGCTGCGTGGAGATGACGATGGTCGTGACCTCCACGGGCTTGCCTTCCTCGTAGCGCACTGTGACCTGGGTCTTGCCGTCGGGGCGCAGGTAGGGCAGGGTTCCGTCATGGCGCACGGCAGCCAGGCGCTCGGCCAGGCGGCTTGCCAGGTAGTGCGGCATGGGCATGAGGGTCTTGGTCTCGTTGGAGGCATAACCGAACATCATGCCCTGGTCGCCGGCGCCGATCAGGTCGATCGGGTCGGTGGTGGCGCCGGTCTGGGTCTCGAAGGACTCGTCAACGCCCTGGGCGATATCGGGCGACTGCTCGTGGATGAGGCTCATAACGCCGCAGGTGTCGCAGTCAAAACCGAACTTGGCGCGGTTGTAGCCAATGCGGCGGATGACGCCGCGGGCGATTTCCTGTACGTCGACGTAGGCCTGGGTGCGAATCTCGCCGGCGACGATGACCGTGCCGGTGGTCACGAGGGTCTCGCAGGCGCAGCGGACATTCTCCACGTTGGCGGGCACACCGTTGGGCGCAATATAGCCCTGCTCCTGCAGCTCTATTTCTTTGGCGAGGATTGCGTCGAGGACGGCGTCACTGATCTGATCAGCGATCTTATCGGGATGACCTTCGGTCACCGACTCCGACGTAAAAACAAAGGACCCGTGTTGGGGTGGGATGGAACGAAGTTCTTCTGACATGATTGTCCTTTCAAAAACGTGTCCCAGCGACCGTTACCATTCCGCCGGGCTCTCTATGCAAGGGCACATCATAGCGCGTAAATCAAACATTCACACCCTTTCCGCACCTACTCATTGGGGACAGACTTAAATGACCAGCCAATAGGAACACTCTTACGGCACCTGGGGACGTTCCTTATGTGTCGGCACTTGGGGACGGTCCTTTTCTGCCGGCAGTTTAGGAACGTCCCCAAGTGACGGCAGTTTGGGACACTCCTGTTCAGTTAGCTTCGAAGAACGTCCCCAACGAATGGTCATTTAAGTCTGTCCCCAATGACTGGGTCGGTGCCCTTTGTGCGGAGGTTGCTTTGATGCTTTATACTGATGCGGTTAGACATCCATCCTGCAATCGAGGAGATTTCCATGGCATCAGACGTTCGCGTCCGCTTTGCACCCTCACCGACGGGCAAGCTGCACATCGGCGGCGCCCGCACCGCTATCTATAACTGGGCTTTCGCCCGTGCTAACGGCGGCACGTTCATCCTGCGCATCGACGACACCGATCCCACCCGTTCCACCGACGAGAACACGCAGATCATCCTGCGCGCCATGCGTTGGCTGGGCCTGGACTGGGACGAGGGTCCCGAGGTGGGCGGAGACTTTGGCCCCTACGCCCAGACCGGACGCCTGGACCTGTACAAGCAGGCTGCCCAGAAGCTTTGGGATGAGGGTAAGGCCTATCCCTGCTTCTGCACCAAGGAGCAGCTCGACGCCGATCGCAAGTCCGCGCAGGAGCGCAAGGATCCCTTCCAGGGCTATCAGCGCCGTTGCCGCGATCTTGATCCCGAGGAGGCCCGCCGTCGCATCGAGGCCGGCGAGTCCTACGTCCTACGCATCAAGGTGCCCGAGGACCGCGGCGACGTCGTCATCCACGATGCCGTCCACGGCGAGGTGACCTTCGACGCCAAGGAGCTCGACGACTTTGTGATCTTCCGCTCCGATGGCACGCCCACGTACAACTTCGCGACCGTCGTCGACGACGCCATGATGAAGATCACCCATGTCATCCGCGGCGACGACCACCTGTCCAACACCCCGCGCCAGGTCATGGTCTACGAGGCCCTCGGCGCGCCCGTGCCCACGTTCGCCCACATCTCCATGATCCTGGGCGCCGACGGCAAGAAGCTCTCCAAGCGCCACGGCGCCACCTCGGTGGAGGAGTACCGCGACGCCGGCTACCTGCCCGACGCCTTCGTCAACTATCTGGCGCTGCTCGGCTGGTCGCTCGACGGCGAGACCACAATCATCCCGCGCGATGTCCTGGCCAGCAAGTTCTCGCTCGACCGCATCTCCAAGAACCCGGCGACCTTCGACCCCAAGAAGCTTGATTGGGTTAATGCCGAGTACATCAACGGCATGTCCGATGCTCAGTTTGCCGATGAGATCATGGTCCCCGAGCTGCACGAGGCGGGTCTCATCGAGGGTAATGTCGAGTTCGGCGAGGATTGGATCGATGCGCTTGCTGCCATCGTTAAGCCGCGCACCAAGATGCCTGCCGACGCCGTGACCGTCGCTGCTCCCATCTTTGCTGCGGCCGAGACGCTCGAGTATGACGAGAAATCCGTCAACAAAGGCCTGGCCAAGGAGGGCATGGGTGCCATTCTGGACGCCGCCAAGGCTGCTCTCGAGGGTGTGGACGAGTGGACGGCTGACAACATCGACGCCGCGCTTGAGCCGCTGCCCGAGCAGATGGACCTTAAGAAGCGCGTGGTGTTCCAGGCCGTGCGCGTCGCCGTCTGCGGCAATATGGTGAGCCCTCCGTTGGGTGAGACCATGGCGCTCGTCGGCCGCGACGACTGCCTGGCGCGCATCGACCGCGCCCGCACGATGGCGCTGTAGCAGCTGCGCAAACGTATGTATCCGAGCCCCGTTCACCCGAGCGGGGCTCTTGTTTCTGTACCGATGAGTGGGTTGCTGGGACAAAATAATCAGTAGTGTTTGTCCCATGTTCGAGTGACGCAACGAGCTCGACACTCGTATCGGCCATGGGACAAACTCTACTGATTATTTTGTCCCACCCCTTTCAGGTCCGTTCGTTAGAGGTGGTGTATGGCTCAACAACTGTCGCTGTTTGGTTCGCCGGAACCGGAGGAAGCTCCGGTGAAGCCCAAGCCTGCCGCTGCCTCGGCTCAGTCTAAGCCTGCGCCCGAGCCCCCTGCCGCCTACGCGAGCGTGGTTCTCGACATTCCTACCCGAGCGCTGTCCGAGCCATTCGCCTACTGCATTCCCCAGTCCCTTGCCAACGAGGCGCAGATCGGATCCACGGTCCTGGTTCACTTTGGTAACCGTGCCGCCGCGGGCTATGTCGTCGACATTGCGCCTGAGCTGGGCGACCTGCAGGGTAATAACGCCCTCGACCCCGCGCGCATTAAAGCCGTCGAGGCTATCCTCAGCAAACCGCTCTTTACCGCCGAAGCCGCCCGTATCGCACGCTGGATGAGCCACGAGTACGTCGCAACGCTTTCCGAGTGCCTGCGCCTGTTTTTGCCCCCGGGCGGCAGTCCGCGTGTGGTCAAGGGTGACGACGGCGTGTGGACGGTTGAACGTCCAGCCGTCAAACCCATCCAAAATCGCTGGGTCATGCTCACGCCCGAAGGCTTCGACTATACGCCGCCCAAGACCGCGGTCCGCCAGCGCCAACTCATCGAGGCGCTCCAGTGCGGCCCGGTCACGACGCGCGACCTCAACCTTCTCTATAACAGTATGTCGGCGACCATCAAGGCTCTCGAAAAACGCGGCGTCGTGGTGGTGGAGGAGCGCCGTGCCTGGCGCGGTTGCAGCGAGCAGACCACGCTGTCCTCGGCAAGCGGCAAGGCGCCGGTCTCCCTTACCAACGGCCAGCAACAGGCACTCGCGCAGATTGAGCGCGCCCGTCTGGACGCTCATGGCGACGTGGTGCTGGTCGACGGCGTCACCGGCTCCGGCAAAACCGAGGTCTATCTATCCGCCATCGAGCGCGTGCTCGCGGCTGGCCGCTCTGCCTGCGTGCTGGTACCCGAGATTTCGCTGACAGCCCAGACCGTCGGCCGCTTCCGCTCCCGCTTTGGCGAGACGGTCGCGGTTTTCCACTCGCGTCTTTCGGCCGGCGAGCGCCTGGACCAGTGGGACATGGTTGCCAGCGGTTCCGCCCGCGTGGTCGTCGGCGCACGTTCGGCGCTCTTTTGCCCGCTTGGCGACCTGGGCCTCATCATCATTGACGAGGAGCACGAGACCAGCTACAAGCAGGGGTCCAGTCCGCGCTACCATGCGCGCGAGGTGGCAGCTGAGATGGCGCGCCGCTATCGCTGCCCGCTCGTGCTGGGGTCGGCCACGCCTTCTGCCGAGGCCCTCGACCGCTGCCGCCGCGGCATGTATAACGGTGCCACCTGGACGCGTGTCGAGATGCCCGAGCGCCCCGGACACGCCGTGCTGCCTACGGTCCGCATTGCTGACCTGCGTCGCGAGTTCTCGCGCGGCAGCCGCTCCATGATCTCAAAACCCTTGATGGAGGGATTGGAGCGTGTGGTCGAGCGCCGCGAGAAGGCCGTGTTGCTGCATAACCGCCGTGGCTTTGCGCCATTCCTGATGTGCCGCGAGTGCGGCTGCGTCCCCACCTGCAACCACTGCTCCACAGCGCTTACGTATCACGAGCGCACACACACGCTGCAGTGTCACACATGCGGTTCGTCTTGGCGCGTGCAGCCGTATCCCGCGTCCACGAGTCGCTGCCCCAAGTGCGGCAGCCGCTACCTGGCAAAAATGGGGCTGGGCACGCAGCAGATCGAGGACGCACTGCACCAGATGCTGCCCGAGGACGTCGCCATCATCCGCATGGATGCCGATTCCACGCGCGGCAAGGATGCGCACAAAAAGCTGCTCGAGCAGTTCGATGCGGCCGATTGCGCCGTGTTGCTGGGCACCCAAATGATCGCCAAGGGTCTCGACTTTCCCGAGGTCACGCTCGTGGGCGTGGTCAATGCCGACTTCGCCCTCAAGCTGCCGGACTTCCGCGCAGGGGAGCGCGCCTACGATCTGCTGGAGCAGGTGGCGGGCCGCGCCGGCCGCGGCGATCGTCCCGGCGAGGTCATCATCCAGACCTATCTGCCCGAGGATCCGGTCATTCGTGCCGTCGCTGAGCACGACCGTTCGATCTTTACCGACTACGATCTGGACCAGCGCCGCGACGCGCTGTACCCGCCGTTTGTTCGCCTGGTCAACATCTTGGTGTGGTCGGCAAACCGAGACGACGCGCAGGACTACATTGGGCGCATTGCAAAGCTTCTTAAGCGCCGCTGGCATGCCGCCGCGCCCGACTTTTTGAGGGCGGGGAGTGCCATGCCGCAGGTGCTGGGCCCGGCTTCGTGTGTAATCGAGAGAGCCAAGGACCGTTACCGCTTCCATCTGCTTGTGAAGTCGCCCGTGGGGTACCATGTCTCTGATGATATCGACGCCTGCCTCAAAGAGGTGGGCTCTGTGCGCGGCGTGAGCGTGAGCGTTGACGTCGATGCCTATGATTTGATGTAACAACCCGAAAGGATGGCCATGGAAGCCAACGGAATCGTACTGTCGCCCGACCCTCGTCTGCGCCAGGAGTGCGCCGTCATCGAGGAGATCACCCCGGCGATCGAGGCGCTTGCCGAGAAGATGAAGAAGATGATGTTCGAGAACGGCGGCTGCGGCCTGGCTGCTCCGCAGATCGGCGAGCTTATTCAGCTCGTCACCATCGACTGCGACTACAGCGACAAGAACGACTACGACCCGTACGTGCTCATCAATCCCGTGATTGTCGAGCAAAGCGACCATCTCGTTCCGTATAGCGAGGGCTGCCTATCCATTCCTGGCATTAGCTGTGAGATCGAGCGTCCCGACCATGTCGTCGTCGAGGCGTATGACCTGGACGCCAACCTGATTCGCTATGAGGCCTCGGGCGATCTGTTCTGCGTGTGCCTGCAGCATGAGATCGATCACCTGCACGGCAACACCATGTTCGAGCGACTGAAGCCGATGCAGAGGATCAAGGCCGTCAAGGAGTACCAGGACGCCCTGGCCCGCGGCGCTCGACCGGGCGAGACGGAGTAGGTTTGTCCGTCCCCGGGGCGCCCGCCTATATCATCCCGTGCTCAAACATTCTCGCTGCGCTGCGAAACTGCGCGCGGGACGATATAGGCGGGCGCCCCGGGGACTACGTTGACGCTGCTTGACTCGCCCGGGTGCCGTCGGGCCAGGGAAGGGCGTCTTCGCTGATAATTGCTTTGTTGGAAGAGCTGCTTTTATTGCGGCTCTTTCTTTGGTTTTGGGTATATTTGTTTTTGTTGAATTGTTCTTGCGGATGGGCCGGGTACTTGGCTTTCCGCTGTTCTTTGTAGCCGTCTCGGCTTTGGTTGAGGGGAGACGTCCTTTATGCGTATTGTGTTTATGGGTACGCCTGATTTTGCTGAGCCTTCGCTGGTTTCGCTTGTTGAGGCTGGGAATGAGATTGCGCTTGTTGTTACTCGTCCTGATGCTGTTCGTGGGCGTGGTAAAAAGTTGGAGCCGTCTCCTGTTAAGGCTAAGGCGCTTGAGTTGGGGTTGCCGGTTGTTGAGGCCAATCGTATGACGCCTGAGGTTGTTGAGGCGCTTCAGGCTGTCCAGGCTGACATTTTCTGCGTGGCTGCTTATGGGTGCATTTTGCCCGATGAGGTGCTGCATATGGCGCCGCTCGGCATTGTGAATGTTCATGCGTCCTTGCTGCCTCGTTGGCGTGGGGCTGCTCCTATTCAGCGTGCGATTCTCGCTGGTGACGAGGTTGCTGGCGTTTCTATCATGCGCATCGGGCATGGCGTGGATACTGGCGCTTATTGTGCTCAGGCTTCCACGTCGGTTGCCGGTAAGCATGCCGAGGCGCTGACTATGGAGCTCGCTGAGCTCGGCGGCAAACTGCTTGCCGATACGCTTCCTTCTCTTGCCGATGGCACCGCCGTGTGGATCGAACAGGATGAGGCGCTCGTTACCCATGCTGCCAAGATTTCTAAGCAGGAGATGCGCTTGGATCCGCAAATGGCGGCGCTCGATTGCGTGCGTCATGTTCTCGCTTCGTCCGATACCGCGCCTGCTCGTTGCGTGATTGCCGGCAAGACCGTGCGTGTGCTCGATGCTGCGGCGGCTGATGTGTCGCTCGGCGAGGGTCAGGTTCTCGTTAAGGCCAAGCGTGTTTACCTGGGCCTTTCTGATGGCTCGGTTGAACTGCTCGAGGTTAAGCCCGATGGCAAGCGTGCTATGACTGCTTCTGCTTGGTCTGCTGGCCTGCAGGGTGCCGATCTTATCTGGGGTGTTTTGTCATGAGCAGGCTGTCTCCCGCGCGCAAGCTTGCGCTCGATGTGCTGATGGAGGCCGATCGCCGCGGCATGTATGCACGCGACGTGCTGTCCTCTCGCGCATCGGCCAAGGCTATTGACCAGCGCGATTCCGCTTTTGCCGCCCGCTTGGCGCTGGGTGTTGCCGCCACGCAGGGTATTTTGGACGAGCTGCTCGATCAGTTTCTCGATAAGCCCAAAAAGGTTGCGCCGCGCGTTCGCATGGCGCTTCGTATTTCTGCCTTCGAGATGCTCTACCTGCATACGCCTGGCCGCGTTGCCGTAAGTCAGGGAGTTGAGCTGGTTCGCTGCGGTGCTAAGTCCGCCGCCGGTCTGGCGAACGCCGTTCTGCATAAGGTTGCGGACAACGTCGATGATTTTGCCGCCGCGGTGGATGCCGATGAGTCTGAGCGACGCTTGGTTCGCCTGTCTCGCCTGATGGGCTTGCCGCGATGGCTGTGCGCTCGCATTATGGCATCGTTTGACACGCCAGAGGGTGCGCTTAACTTTGCCGGCAATCTGGCCCCCGCGCCGCTGGCCCTGCATGAGAACGCTTTTGCTTCCAAGCCCGATCCGTATATCTCGCAGCTCGTCGCGCCTGTCTTCCCGGGCTGCCATGCCCCGGTTGATGCCCAGGTTACCGTTGCTTCGGGTGTGTTTGAGCGTGCTGCCGCGGTGGCCTCTGATCTCAACGCGCAACTTATCGCCACAGCTGCCACGCGCCCTGGTTGCTGCCTTGAGATTGGTGCCGGCCGTGGCACCAAGACCTATGTGATGATGTGCCAGGCCAAGCGTGCGGGCTATGAGCGTCAGCATACGGCGCTCGATTTGCATGATCGCAAGTGCGACCAGAATCTCGCTCGCCTGCATAAGGCAGGTATTCAGGGCGTTCGTACGGTTTCGGGTGATGCTTGCGAGCTTGATGAAGTACTGACGTCGTTTGATGCCATGCTTGGCGAGCCGGTTAAGTTCGATACGGTCTTTATCGATGCGCCGTGCTCTGGCACCGGAACCATGCGTCGTCATCCCGAGATCCCGTGGCGCCTGACCGAAAAGGATGTGACGGTTGAGCTGCCCAAGCTGCAGCTTACGATGCTCAAGGAAGCCGCTACGCGCGTGGCTGCCGGCGGCGAGCTCATCTATGCCACCTGCTCGGTCTTTGAAGAGGAGAACGCGCAGGTCGTGGATGCCTTCCTGGCTTCTCCCGAGGGCGCCGGCTTTACCGTGGCGCCGCTCTCTGAAGCGCAGATTCTGCAACTCCCCGAGTTCGATCAGGCCAAGAAGCTCGTATCCGTACGCCAGAACGATCGTGGCCTCTTCCAAAGCGTGCCGGTAAACGCCGACTCCTACGACGGCCACTTCTGCGCCAGGCTGGTCCGCCAGTAAATCGAAGTCCCGTCCCAAATCAGCTAATTTGGGACGGGACTATTTTAGCTACTTTGTGCCTCTTCGATCCGTTCGCCATGAAATGCGGTTATTTACTACGTTAAACCGGCTGTCCTCATCCATGCCGAATTTTGTGAAATCAAAACCGCAGGTAGACGGCTTGTCGTTTTTGCAAATACGCTGCTATGCTCGACCAATACGGGTCAAACGTAGTAAATGGGCCGCTTTCGTGGCGCAACTCCAGAGTAGTCAATTTGGGAGCGGGGCTACTTGCCTGTTAGTGGTTGTGTGGGCAGTTGGCGCAGCAGCCGCTGGTGGCGCTGGTGCTGGAGCCGCCGCTGCGCTGGTCGGTGTTGTAGAAACCGCTGCCCTCAAATTTAATACCGCTGGCCGAGAACGTCTTGGCGGCCGGAGCGCCGCAGTTGGGGCACACGACCTCGGGGGTCTCGGACATGGGATGCTCAACCTCAAACACGTTGCCGCAGCTCGAGCACTTGTAATCGTAGCGCGCCATAATACTTCCTTTTCAGCACAAAGCGGGCAGATTACTCTGCCCGCAAAAATTCAAACGTCTGTAACTGTACCCTATATCGGGGGTTTTATCACGCTTCGCCCCAGAATCTATGGGTGTTGCGCAGGAGCTGTGCGGTTTTGCTCTCGGCGGCCGCAATGTCGGCCTCGTTAGCCTGCCAGGTCCAGTTGCCCGTGGCCACGCCCGGTACGTTCATGCGCGCGTCGTCGCCAAGCCCCAGGACATCCTGCAACGGCATCATCACCAGGGGAGCGTCGCTTGCCAGCGCGTCGCTCATCAGCTTGGCCGCCACCTCGACACCGCTCGGTTCGTCGCCGCCCGCAAAGGAACGCGTGCACCAACCGGTGAGGGTCGACGTATCGTGCGTCGAGGTGTACAGGATCTTGCCAGGCGTGGGGTGCACGCCGCAACGGACGTCGTAGTCGCTAAACTCCAGGACGTCCATGCCGGGGAAACCGCAGGTCGAAGCCATGGCGCGAACGCCGGGCGTCAAATAGCCCAGGTCCTCGGCAATAAAGTTGAGCGGACCCAGCTCGTCGTAGGCGGTCTGGAACAGGTCCTTGCCCGGGCCCGCTAGCCAGCGACCGTCGGCGCATGCCTTGCCCGCGGGGATACTGAAGTAGCTGTGGAAGCCCAGGAAGTGATCCAGGCGTACGCGGTCGTAGAGCGAAAATGCACGACGCAGGCGATCCATCCACCAGCTATAGCCGTTCTGCTTCATGTGGTCCCAGCGGAACGTCGGGTTGCCCCACACCTGGCCCTCGGGCGCAAAGTTGTCGGGCGGCGCACCGGAAATCTCAATCGCTTTGCCGGTATCGGACAACCAGAAGTTCTCGGGCTCGCTCCATGCATCGGCCGAATCGTCCGAGACATACATCGGGATATCGCCGATGACCTCGATGCCCTTCTTGTGCGCGTAGTTCATGAGTTCGCACCAGGCTAGGTCAAAGCGGTACTGCATGTACGCCTGCAGCTCTGCCTCGTCGTGGAAACGCTTGTCGTCAATCAGGTGCTCGTTATAGCGCGCGACATCCGCCGGCCAATCGTGGCGCGACTCGCCCTCAAAGTACTTCTTAACGGCCATGTAGACGCAGTATTTCTCGAGCCAATCGGCGTTGCGATGTTTAAACGCGGTGTAGAGCGGATCGGCATCTTCGCCGCCACGGGCCTTCCAAGTCTCAAAGTCGGCCGCCAGCTCCTCGTGGCTCTCGGGCAGCAGGTCAATATTGCCCGCAAAGGCCGAAGGCCCGGCGTAAGGGGAGCGGAAGAAGTCCGTTGGGTTGACAGGCAGGACCTGCCAGTAGCGCATGCCCATAGCCGACAGATGGTCGATAAAGCGACGCGTGGGTGCGCCGATCGTGCCGGGCTTGCCGTCATCGGTCGGTACCGAGGTGATATGGCACACAACGCCCGCGCCGTGATCGAGCGGCTCCTGCAAGCGCTGCTCGGCATGGTGATAGATGATCGACGAGCCCAGCGGATACAAATCGAGCGTGACCGTGCCGTTGTGGATCTCGCACTCGTGACCGCTGATCACGTCACTCGCGCATTCGTCGAGCGCCGGAATCGTCACGCGGTGCGAATTGCGCAGACTACGGTTGATGATAACCGTCGCGGACTCTCCATCCTTGCCCGTGCGGTTGTATGCCAGCACCTCGTCGTTGAGCGCGAAGGCCTTGATCTCGCCGTCGATCATAAACGGCAGTGCGCGGCGTACGGCGGAGGCGTTTTTGACAATAGCCAGCGTGTCGAAGTCGTGCAGTTGGTCCTTGGTCGGCAGGGTGCGGCGGTTGCCCGGATCGGTTAGACCCTCCAGGCCGTATTCGTCGCCATAGTAGATCGAAGGCACGCCGGGGAACGTCATCTGCATGAGCGTTGCAAGCCAAAAACGGCTCTTGGCCAGGCCCATCGCGTTCTCGTCCAGGCGCCATTTGCTGCGCTCACATTCGGGTAGCTGCGACTCGTCGGGGCCGCCGCCGAGCACCGAGATGATACGCGGGCGGTCGTGGCTCGACAGCAGGTTGAGCGCGCAGGACAGTGCCTCGCGCGGGTAATTCTCGCGTAGGGTCTCGATATCCTCAGCGGCCTCGTAGGCGTTCTTGTAGCCCATCAAAAAGCCGATGACCATGTCGCGGAAGGGGTAATCCATAGCAGAGTCCAACTCAGAGCCCTGTAGGTAGCGACGCAGATGGCCGTAGCTGATCTTGTTGGAGGCGTCTTCCCAGACTTCTCCGAGCAACAGTGCATCAGACTTCTCGGCGAGCACGGCCTTTTTGATCTCGGCCAGGAAGTCATCGGTAAGCTCGTCGGCCACGTCTAGGCGCCAGCCATGAGCGCCGGCACGTAGCCATTTACGGATCACGCCGTCCTTGCCCAGGAGCCGCTCGCGTACCAGCTCAGAGCTCTCATTGATGGCGGGCATATTGCCCACGCCCCACCAGCAGTCGTATGAGCCGTCCTCGTGGAAATAAAACGCATCGCGCCATGGCGAATCCTCGCTCTGCCACGCGCCCACGCCGGGGTAGTTGCCGTAGCGGTTGAAATAGATCGAGTCATCGCCCGTGTGGTTGAAGACGCCGTCCAGAATGATGGAGATGCCCAGCTTCTCGGCCGCCTGGCACAGCTCGGTAAAGTCCTGCTCGGTGCCCAGGATCGGGTCGATCTTGGTGTAGTCGGCGGTGTCGTAGCGGTGGTTACTCGCGGCTTCAAAAATGGGGTTGAGGTAGATGGCTGTAAAGCCCAGCTCGGCGATGCGAGGCAAGTCTTTCTGGATGCCCTTGAGCGACCCGCCGTAGAAGTCCCAGGTTTTGATGGAGCCGTCTTCGGCGCGCTCGTACACGGGCGGCTCGTTCCAGTCCTCGACCATGCGGCGCTGGATTCCGTTGCGCGGTTTTTCGACCTCGGCCAGCGTGCGCTCGCGCCAGTTTTCATCTCGGGCGTAGCGATCGGGGAAGATCTGGTAGACCATGCCACGCTCGTACCACTCGGGACGCACTTCGCGGTGCTTATAGACGGTAATCTGGAAGGACGGCACCTCGGCGTAGTCGCAAGTTACGCCCTCGCCACCGGTGCGACCCTGCGGTGCGCCCAAGCGGACCTCGGGCTGGCCCTCGATATTGCAGATAAAGCTGTACCAGATAAGACAGGGCTCGGTGCACTCAAGCTCTCCGGTAAATATGCCGTCGCCCTCGTGCGTCATGGGATACCGAGACTCACCGATCTCATCGACCCAGGTACGCAACGTAAGCGTTGCCTGGTTGGGATCGGCATCCTCCAGAATCACGGAGAGCGAAAGGGTAGTTCCTGTGGTCACAGCGCCAAACGGAGTGCGAAACTGCGGCAGACGGCTGTTGTGAATCAATCTCATAATACGGTCCAGTTCAATAGAATCACGGCCTGCGGGCCATGGCTTTACGCACGAGTTGTAAGTATATCTTTTGTACACAGGCTGTATAAACAACATCCGTTTACCATCGGCGAACGGTTATCCTAGAAAATCGTTTTACCACTACCTACAGAGAAGGGGCGCCAGGTTGGAGCGCCCCTTGCTAAGGGTTTGATGAGGTTTTGAATCGTCTGTATGCTAGCGGCGCTTGCGGGTGGCCGTTGCCTTGCGGACGGAGGTCTTCTTGGTCGGAGCCTTTTCCTCGGTCGCGGCGACGGGGGAGACCGGGGCCTTCTTGGCGGGCTCGGCCTTAGCCGTAGCCTTCGGAGCGGTCTTGACCTCAGCGGCCTTTGGTGCCGGCTTGGCCTTTACTGCAGGCTTGGCCTCGGCCTTAGCCTCTGCCTTGGGAGTTGCGGCCTTTGCCGTGGACTTCTTGGCCGTCGTCGTTGCGCGCTTGCGCGTGGTGGTCTTGGCGGTCGGCTTGGCCTCGACAGCTGCCTCGGCCTTGGGCTCGGCGGCTGTCTCCTCGACCTTGACGGCGGGCTTTGCGGCAGCCTTCGGAGCGGCCTTTGTCACAGTAGCCTTGGCGGCCGTCGACTTCGTTGCCGTGGTCTTCTTGGCAGCTGTTGCCTTCTTGGCGGTCGTGGTCGTCTTCTTGGCAGCGGTCTTTGCCGGAGCCTTGGCGGACGGCTTGACCTCTGCGACCTCGGCCTTTACCTCAGGAGCGGCCTCGACCTCGGCGGCCTTCTTGGCAGCGGCGGTCGTGCGCTTGCGCGTGGTCGTTGCCTTGGCAGTAGTTGCCTTGGCAGCGGTGGCCTTGCTCGCAGCGGTCTTCGTGGTCGTGGTCTTCTTAGCCGTCGTCTTGCGGGTCGCGGTCTTCTTAGCTACGGGCTTTACAGCAGGCTTGACCTCGACCTCTGCCTTGTGAGCAACCTCAGCCTTCACCTCAGGCTCGGCCTTTGCTGGCTCAGCCTCAACCGGCTTCTCTTCGGCCTTGGGCTCCTCAGCGGCCACCGGCTCAGCAACAGCCTCAGACTCGTCGACAACAGCTGCCGGCCTCTCAATCTCCGGGTGCATAAAGAAGTACAGGTCCAGATACTTGTCGGCCGAGCGCGTCCAGCTAAAGTCCTGGCTCATGGCCTGCGTGACCAGCTGGTTCCAGGCATCGCGGTTATCCCAGAACAGGCGTGCCGCACGGAACACGGCGTCGCCCATCTCGTCGCCGTTAAAGTTACTAAACGAGAAGCCCGTGCCCTCGCCGGTAAACTCGTTATACGGAATCACCGTGTCCTTCAGACCGCCAGTCTCGCGAACAATCGGCAGGGTGCCGTAGCGCATGGCGATGATCTGCGACAGGCCGCAGGGCTCAAACTTCGAAGGCATCAGGAACATGTCGGCTGCGGCATACATACGCTGCGACAGCGCCGGATCGAACTCGATACGTGCGGCCATGGTGCCGGGGTACTTGTCCTGGAAGTAGCGCAGGCCGTCCTCGTAGTCGCGGTCGCCGGTGCCCAGCACGGCCACCTGAACGCCGCCGGCCAGGATGCGGTCGAGCGCGTACATAACCAGGTCCATGCCCTTCTGGCGCGTCAAGCGCGTGACCATCACCATGAGCGGGCGGTCGTCGCGCACCTCGAGCCCCAGTTCCTCCTGCAGCTTTGCCTTGCACACGGCCTTGCCGGAACGGTCATCAACCGTGTAGTTGGCGGCAATGCGCTTGTCGGTCGCCGGGTCAAAGCCCGCCACGTCAATGCCGTTCAAAATGCCCTGCAGCGCATAGGAGCGCTCGCGCAGCACGCCGTCCAGGCCCTCGCCAAACTCGGGCGTCTGGATCTCGTTGGCATAGGTGGGGCTCACCGTGGTGATGGCGTCGGCATAGCGAAGCGCGCCCAGCATATAGTTGACGCTGCAGGCGTCGCAACGCAGCTGCGAGGCGGCAGCGGGAATATGCGCCACACCCAGGATGTCCTCCATCACGGTGTCGCTAAACTGGCCCTGGAACGCCACATTGTGGATCGAGAACACGGTCTTGACGCGGTCGTACAGCGGCAGGCCCTGGTAGAACTCGCGCAAGAACACGGGCGCCAGTGCCGTTTGCCAGTCGTTGCAGTGCAGTATGTCGCACTCAAAGCCGGCCGGCAGGTGCTGCAGACTCTCGGTGATGGCCTTGGAGAAGAACGCAAAGCGCTCGCCGTCGTCAAAGAAGCCGTACGGATAGTCGCGCGCAAAGTAGCGCTCGTTGTCGATGAACATATAGGTGACGCCGTCGTGCTCGAGCTTCTCGAGTCCGCAGTACTCGTTGCGCCAGCCCAAGCTCACGTAAAAGTCGGAGAAGTGCTCCATCTGTGCCTTGTACTCGTCCTTGATGGTGGCGTACTTGGGCACCATCACGATAACCTCGGCGCCGGCGCGCACGAGCGCCGCAGGCAGCGAGCCCGCCACGTCGCCCAGGCCGCCGGTCTTCACAAACGGCGCGCACTCGGCCGAGGCAAACACGATCTGCATCTTTTTGCTGGAATCTGCCATATTGTCTCCCATGTTGCAATTCGAGAATAGCCGCCTGGCGCTAACCGGGCGGCTATTCTACATGTTACGAGCGATGTTGCGGTGCCAACGTTAACGTACGATGGTGGTGTCGGAAGTTAACGGAGCCTTGCCCAGCACCAGGATGTTCTCGGGCGTGCCGCGAAGCTCGGTGTTGGTGGGAACCACGTTGTTTTTGTCCAGAATGGCGTTCTCAACGCGGGCGCCGCTCTTGATGATGCAGCTCTGGTTGATGATCGAGTTGGTCACCGAAGCGCCTTCCTCGACCACGACGCCGCGCGACAGGATCGAGTTGCGCACGGTGCCCTTGATGATGCAGCCGGCCGAGATAATCGAGTTGCACGCGTGGCTGCCGGTCGCATAGCGCGAAGGCGGCACGTCGTGAGCCTTGGTCAGGATCGGGCGCTCGGGATCGAAGAGCTGATCGGCCACGGTCTGGTCGAGCAGGTCCATGCTGCGGCGATACAGCGACTTTTCGCTAAACACGCCCACGACCTCGCCCTTGTACTCGTAGCTGCACACGTCGATGTTGCCAAAGTCGCCCTGGAGTGCCTCGAGCAGGTCCAGATAGTCGGCGGCCTGGTAGTGGTCGATAATCTCGAGCAGTGTCTCGCGGTTGACGATGCAGCAGTCCATAGAGGCGTTGTCGCCGTACACGACGCCGGCGCTCACGCCCGTCAGGCGGCCGTTCTCGTTAATCTCGAGCTTGGTCTCGTCCTCGACATTGCGCGTGGCCTTGCAGTACACCACGGTCATCTGGGCACCGGAGTTCTCGTGCGCCTCGATGATGGTGTTGAGGTCCATGTTAAAGATGATGTTGGTGCCCATCATCACAACGTAGGGCTTCTCCGAGCGCTGGAACAGCGTCTTGTTGGAGATGATGTCGCGCAGCAGGAAGCGCATACCGCCCTTGGTGGTGCCATACGCGTTGCCGGGCACCATGAACAGGCCGCCCTTCTTGCGGTCCAGGCCCCAGTCCTTGCCAGAGCCCACGTGGTCGATCAGCGAGCGGTAGTTGCCCGGCATGACGACTCCAACGGTCTTGATGCCGGCATTCATCATGTTGGACAGCGGAAAGTCGATCAGGCGGTAGCGGCCCAAAAACGGAACGGACGCGATGGGGCGGTCCTTGAGCAGGACACTGCCGTAGGACGAAGAGTAGTTAGCGGTGATATAACCGATGGCCTTGCGATTGATCATCGGATCATTCCCCTTCCCGATAACGACGTCATTTCCAACGACGGCCGTATCCTTGGTGGTATCGACAGAGCCGAGCTTCACGCCCTCTTCGACCGTGGAGTTCTCGCCCAAAATAGCGCGGCAGATGTGCGCGCCGCTCTTAACGTGCGCACCCGGCAGCAGCACGGAGTCCTCGACCACGGCGCGCTCCTCGATGATGACATCGGTCGAAAGGATCGAGTGGCGAGCGGTGCCGTAGATCTTGCAGCCATTGGAGACCAGGCAGTCGTCTAGGCGGCCGTCCGGGCCAATGTAGTGCGGCGGACGCGTGGTGATGTTGGACATGATGGGGAAGTTCTTGTCGAACAGATCGAACTCGGGGTTGTTACCCAGCAGGTCCATCGAGGTCTCATGGAAGCTGGCGATGGTGCCGACGTCCTTCCAGAAGCCGTGGAACTCGTAGCTGTACAGGCGCTTGTTCTCACCGAGCAGCTTGGGGATGATGTCCTTGCCAAAGTCGTGGCTCGAGCGCTGGTCCAGAGCGTCCTCCTCGAGCGCCTCGATCAGCACGTCGGCCGAGAAGATGTAGATGCCCATGGACGCGAGGTTCGAATCGGGCTTCTCGGGCTTCTCGGTGAACTTGGTGATGCGGCCGTCTTCGGGGTCAGTGGTCAGGATGCCAAAGCGGCTGGCCTCCTCCCACGGCACGGGCATAACGCTCACCGTGAGGTCGGCGTTGTTCTCAATGTGCGTCTTGAGCATCTTGCGGTAGTCCATGCGATACAGGTGATCGCCCGAAAGAATCAGGACGTACTTGGGGTCGTTGGCCTTGATGTAGTCGAGGTTCTGCGTAATGGCGTCGGCCGTGCCCGCATACCAGGCGCCGCCGGTCTGCGTCTCGTACGGCGGCAGGATCGACACGCCGCCGTCGCGGCTGTCCAGATCCCACGCCTCGCCGGAGCCCACGTAGGCATGCAGCAGGTAGGGACGGTACTGCGTCAGAACGCCCACCGTGTCGATGCCCGAGTTGGAGCAGTTGGACAGCGAAAAGTCGATAATGCGGAACTTACCACCAAAGCTAACCGCCGGCTTGGCGATCTTTTGGGTGAGTGCCCCCAATCGGCTGCCCTGTCCTCCTGCGAGGAGCATCGCGATGCATTCTTTCTTACTCATCGATTTCTCCTTCTGTCATCGATGTTCCTAACCCATTAGCGACGGGCGCGGCGCACTGTCACGCCCGTCGAGTAATGCCGTGCGGCAAAGGGAGCTCGCGCGCTTTATGCGTGCCAGATCTCGTCGCGATACTCGCGAATGGTGCGGTCGGACGAGAACCAGCCACTCGAGGCGGTGTTGAGCAGGGCCTTGCGGTTCCAGGTCTCCTGGTCGCCGTAGCTGCCCGTGAGGTTCTCCCATGCATCCACGTAGCTGCGGAAGTCGGCCATGACCAGGTCGGGGTCGTTGTTGTTCATGAGCTCGTTGTAGATGCTCTCGAAGTTGCCCGAAAGACCCGCAAACGTGTTGTCCTTGAGCTCGTCCATCACGCGGCCCAGACGCTCGCGGTCGCCGTTGAGGGTGTCCCACGCAAAGTAGCTGTTGGATGCCCAGAGCTGCTCGACCTCGGGGGCGGTCAGGCCAAAGATGGCCTCGTTCTCGCGGCCGGCCAGATCGGCGATCTCGATGTTGGCGCCGTCGAGGGTGCCCAGCGTAATGGCGCCGTTCATCATGAGCTTCATGTTGGACGTGCCCGAGGCCTCCTTGCCGGCCGTGGAGATCTGCTCCGAGATCTCGGCGGCGGGGTAGATGAGCTGGGCGTTGCTCACGCGGAAGTTGGGGATAAAGCAGACCTTCATGACCTCGTTGACGCGGGCATCGTTGTTGATGACGTCGGCAACGGAGTTAATGAGGCGGATGGTCTCCTTGGCAAAGGTGTAGCTCGAGGCAGCCTTGCCACTAAAGATGAAGGTCGTCGGCGTCACGTGGAAGTTGGGATCGGCAATGCGACGGTTGTAGATGTCCATCACCTTCATGATGTTCATGAGCTGGCGCTTGTAGGCATGGAAGCGCTTTACCTGGACATCGAAGACGGTGTTGGGGTCAATGACCAGACCGGTCTCGGCCTTGACGTAGGCGGCAAGGCGCTCCTTGTTAGCGCGCTTGGAGGCACCTACGGCCTTCAAGAACTCGGTGTCGTCCTTAAACTCCTTGAGCTTCTCCAGCTCAAAGGCGTCCTTGAGCCAGCCGTCGCCAATGGCCTCGGTCACGAGCTTGGCGTAGGTGGGGTTGGCCTCGGCAAAGAAGCGACGGTGCGAGATGCCGTTGGTCTTGTTGTTGAACTTCTCGGGCGTCAGGGCATAGAAGTCCTTGAGCACGATGTTCTTGATGATGTCGGAATGGATCTTGGCCACGCCGTTGACGCTGTGGCTGCAGATCACGGACAGGTTGGCCATGCGAATCTCGCCGTCCCACAGGATGGCGGTCTGGCGCAGACGCTCCTGCCAGCCCTCCTTCGTGGTGTCGAACGACTCGTGCCAACGACGGCTGATCTCGTCGATGATCTGGTACACGCGGGGGAGCAGCTTGGAGAACGTGCCGATGGGCCACTTCTCCAGAGCCTCGGGCAGGATGGTGTGGTTGGTGTAGCTCACGACCTGCGTCACGATGTTCCAGGCGTCATCCCACTCGAGCTTCTTCTCGTCGATGAGAATGCGCATGAGCTCGGGGCCGCACATGGCGGGGTGGGTATCGTTGGTGTGGATGGCTACAAACTGCGGCAGCAACTCCCAGTTAGCGCCGTGCTCCTTCTCAAAGGTGTCGAGCAGGCTGTAGATACCGGCCGAGACAAACAGGTACTCCTGCTTTAGGCGCAGCAGACGGCCGTGCTCGCCGGCGTCGTTGGGGTAGAGGATGGCGCTGATGGCCTCGGCCTCGGCGCGCTCGGCGTCGGCCAGGGCGTAGTCGCCGCGGTTGAAGGCCTCCAGGTCAAAGTGCTCCTCGACCGGCTCGGCGGCCCAGACGCGCAGCTTGTTGACGGTCTCGCCGGCATAGCCCACAACGGGGATGTCATAGGGGACGGCCAGGATGTCCTGCGTGTCCACCGTGCGGTAGAACGTGCGGCCATCCTCCTCAAAGCCCTCGACGCGGCCACCAAACTTGATGGTCACGGCCTTGTCCTGACGACGGACCTCCCAGGGATAGCCGTGGGTGAGCCACTCGTCGGTGGCCTCGACCTGGCTGCCGTTGACAATCTCCTGCTTAAACAGGCCGTAGCGGTAGCGCATGCCGTTGCCGTAGCCGGCAATGCCCTCGGCTGCCATGGAATCCAGGAAGCACGCGGCCAGACGACCCAGGCCACCGTTGCCCAGGGCCGGATCGGGCTCCTGGTTCTCGATGACGGACAGGTCAAAGCCCATGTCGTCGAGCGCCTCGGCGACCATGTCGCGCACGCCAAAGTTGAGCAGGTAGTTGTCGAGCAGGCGGCCGATCAAAAACTCGATCGAGAAGTAGTACACGCGCTTTTTCCCCTCGGCGGTGACGCGGGCGTCACTCTTGGTGGCAACGGTGCGCGCCTTCTCGGCCACGAGCTTGGCCAGGGCGTTAAAGCGGTCGAGGTCGCTGGCGGCCTCGACGCTCTTACCGCTGATGCTCATGACGGCATCGCGATAGAGCTCGGTAAACTCCTGCTTGTTGTCGAAGATCTTATTCATACGTTCCTTTCCCCCGGGGATGTTTCTCCCGGAACGGTTATGACTTGTATCCTACGCCTCGTCGGGGCGGGTAATTACAGCTGTAACGGTTTTGTTACGCATCCTTGGCAGACGGCTTAACAGAAGCAGACTTGGCCTTGGTAGTGGCCTTTTTGGCAGCCGGTTTCTTGGCTGCGGCCTTAGCAGCGGGCTTTGCGGCAGCCTTGGCCTTGGTCGTCGTAGCCTTGGCCTTAGCCGGAGCCTTCTTAGCAGCCGCAGGCTTGGGCTTCACCGAAGACATACGCTTTTTGGGCGCAGCCTTCGGCTCCTCGACCACGGGCGGCTTATAGCTGCTGGGACCGCGGCGCTTAAGCACCACGCCTGCCAGACCGGGCACCTTAATCTCAATGGAGTCCATCTGCCCGTTCCAGGGATAGGGCTCGCTCGAGCAGGTGTAGGGCTCCTCGCCGGCATAACCGCTGCCGCCAAACTCGGGACGGTCAGAGTCAAAGATGACCTCCCAGTCACCCTCGCGCGGCACGCCCACGCGGAAGCTCTCGTAGCTCGCCGGGTCAAAGTTAATCAGGATCACCAGGTCGTCGTCGACGTCCTCGCCCTGGCGCACAAAGCTCACGATGGATTGCTTGGAGTTGTCCGCATCGATCCAGGTAAAGCCGTCGTCGGTGTAGCCGCGCTCGTACAGGGCCGGCTCGGCAGTGTACAGGTGGTTAAGCGCCTTGATAAACGCCTGATGATGACGGTGGGTCTCGTACTCCTCGGTCAGGAACCACTGGATGGACTCGTAGTAGCGCCACTCAATAAACTGGCCGATCTCGTTGCCCATAAAGTTGAGCTTGGCACCGGGATGCGTCATCTGGTAGAAGGCCAGCGTGCGCAGGCCGGCAAATTGGCGCCACCAGTCGCCCGGCATGCGGCCGACCAGCGAGCACTTGCCGTGTACGACCTCGTCGTGGCTCAGCGGGCAAATAAAGTTCTCGGTAAAGGCGTACATGATGGAGAACGTGAGCAGGCCGTGGTTGCCGGGGCGCCACGGAAAATCGGTCTGCATGTAGTGCAGGGTGTCGTTCATCCAGCCCATGTCCCACTTGTAGTGGAAGCCCAGGCCGCCGTCCTGAGGCGGATAGGTCACGAGCGGCCACGCGGTGGACTCCTCGGCCATCATCATCACGTCAGGGAAGTGGGCCTCCACGGCGCAGTTGACCTGGCGGATAAACGCGCTGGCGTCCAGGTCCTCCTCGGTACCGTACTTGTTGAACTTCTTTTGGCCGGGATCGTCAATGCCAAAGTTGAGGTACAGCATGCTGGACACGCCGTCCATGCGAATGCCGTCAACATGGAAGTTCTCGAGCCAGTACAGCACGTTGGAGACCAGGAAGGAGCGGACCTCGCCACGGGCGAAGTCGAACTTATGCGTGCCCCAGTTGGGGTGAATCTCGTGCTCAAACAGCATGTGGCCGTTAAAGGTGGCAAGGCCATGGGCGTCGGCGCAAAAACCGCCGGGCACCCAGTCCATGATCACGCCGATGCCCGCCTCGTGGCATGCGTCGATAAAGTGCATGAGCTGCTGCGGGTTGCCGTAGCGCGACGTGGCGGCGTAGTAGCCGGTTGTCTGGTAGCCCCAGGAGCCATCGAAGGGATGCTCCATAAGCGGCATGACCTCGATATGCGTGTAGCCCATGTCGCGCACGTAGTCCACGAGCTCCACCGACAGGTCGTCGTAGGTGTAGAACTCGCCGCGCTGTGCGGGGAAGGGGTCCATGGGGCCAGGGTAGTTGCCGTACTCGTCCGGCTCGCCCTGCGGCGCGTCGCCGTGGCGCTTCCACGAGCCAATATGCACCTCGTAGATATTGAGCGGCTGCGACATGTGGTTGTGGCCGGCGCGGCGCTTGAGCCACGCGGCGTCGTTCCACTGGTATCCATCGAGGGTCCATAGCACGCTCGCGGTACCCGGAGGGCACTCGGCCTTAAAGGCATACGGATCGGCCTTGTAGAGCTTTTCGCCCTCGTTGGTCTCGATAAGGTACTTATAGAGCTGGCCCTGCTCGGCGCCAGGAATAAAGCCTTCCCAAATAGCGCTCGTATGCATGGGCACCAGCGGGTTGGCTTGCTCATCCCAGTCGTTAAATTCGCCAATGACACGGACGCTCTTTACGTCGGGCGCCCAAACGCAAAAACGCCAGCCGCGCGTACGGTTCTGCGTGTCGGGGTGCGCGCCCATCTTTTCCCAGCTGCGCTCCCACGTACCGATGCCAAATAGATAGACATCGTCCTTGGTGAGCTCCGGTGCGTGCGGAGCCGGTTTACGGGTTGCGGACTTTTTAGCCGTTGGCTTTAGCTTTGTATCGCTCACGTTTGATCCCATCATGACGCGGCAGCGTGTTGCCTTGGTGACTAGATGCGAAAGGTCCAAGGCTGCACGAATCGAAGGGACGGCGATAGTTCTATGATTCGTTCCACCTCGCGTGCTCGGTGGAACTTTCGGCAGAAACTACGATAACACCTGTACGTTACTTTTATGAAGGAAAGTGGTTTTTGGGCGGCGTTTAATCGGTAAGCGCCATGTTTAGACCACTGGCAGAATTGCGATGGTAAAACTCTTGACAGTTTTACCAATAAGGGTTTTTTGATTGTTGGTTTGACGTTTGGTAAAACGTTTTTAGCAGGTTGTTTACCATTTGACATCGAAAGGTACTTTTATGTCCCAGACCGCCGCTCCCAATGTCGCTTTTATTTTCGATTGCGACGGCACGCTGGTTAATAGCACCCCCGTTTGGGCCTATGCCCAGCCCGAGTTATTGCACCGCCACGGAGTTGACGTGACGGTCGACGATTTTGCCCAATTTGAACATCTTTCGCTGGAGGACGAGTGCCAGGCCTACCACGACGCGTGGGGCATTGGCGCGAATGGCGAGGAGCTGTATCGCGAGCTGGGTGAGATTTTGATTGATGGGTACTCCAAGGTACCGCCGCGCGAGGGACTCCTGGCGTTTCTGGAGCAGGCGAAGGCGGCGGGCATTGCCATGTGCGTGGCCACGTCCACGCCGGCCGAACTGGTGCAGTCCGCCATTGCGGCTGCTGGCCTTGATCGCTATATGGAGTTTATTACCACGACGGGCGAGGCGGGGCGCTCCAAGCGGTTCCCCGATGTGTACGAACTGGCGCTGCGTCGCCTGGAAGAGCGCGACGGGCATAAGTTCGAGCGCGCTTGGGTATTTGAGGACGCCGTCTTTGGACTTAAGAGTTCTGGTACTGCAGGCTTTAAGCGCGTGGGCATCTATGATCCGCACGGCCGTATGGAGCGCGATGAGGTGCGTGCCAATTGCGACATCTTTATCGACAGCTATGAGGACCTGGACCTGGCCCGCGTGCTTTCGTTTGAGGGTTAGGCGAGAGCCGTGGCTTGCAAAGTATTAGTGGTTTGCGGCTCGCCTGTGGTGTTGAGCCCCGAGTTGCTGTGCCACCTGGCAGGGGAGTGCGACCACATCGTAGCCGTAGACCGCGGCCTGGACGCCCTGTTGGGCGCTGGCCTGAGCTGCGACGTCTACGTGGGCGATGCCGACACCGTAAGCGATGAGGGACGCGCTCTGGTCGATGCCGCTGTCGATTTTGAAGTAGAACGCCACAACCCCTACAAGGACTATACCGATCTAGCACTAGCGCTAGACACCATCCGCCGCCGCTGGCCGGGTGCCGAGGTGGTTGCGACCTGCGCCACTGGCGGTCGTCCCGACATGGCTCTGTCTGTGTTAGGGCTACTGGCAGGTTATGTGGACGCCCCCGTCTGGATCGAAGAAGACGATGTGACGGCCAGAATCCTGCATCAGGACGAGACCTGGACTATCGAGGGCGCCGAAGGCAAAACCTTCTCCATCGTCGCCATAGCCCCCCACACAGAGATAAGCGAACACGGCCTAGAGTGGGAGCTAGACCACAGCTCCCTAGGCCTGTTGGCCGACACAGGCATCTCTAATGTCGTAAGGAAAACGGCCAAGATCCAAGTCCACCAAGGAACGGCGATCGCCTATCTTTACAAGTAAGGTGCCGCCGCGTGAGGGTTTTATCGGGACGGTGGGTTAATTGACTGATTTTGCCGAAGTCAAAATCAGTCAATTCAGCCCCGTCCCAGGAAAACCCGTAAGGCAGGGTAACTACCCCAAAAAAAGTCCTTGCATCCCCGAAGATCTTCCCCTATAGTACTACCTCGTCACGGGGGCGTAGCTCAGCTGGGAGAGCGCTTGACTGGCAGTCAAGAGGTCAGGGGTTCGATCCCCCTCGTCTCCACCATCGTGAATGCAAGGCCACTCAATCGAGTGGCCTTTTTTCATTTGCATACGATATTAAGTGGCCTGAACTGCGTTTTTGCAAAATATGCAAATTGCTTTCCTGTTCAAGTTCGCCGTCAGTAGTAGTTGTCGCAAAATTTGCGACAACTACACCCCAAAAAGTTGCGCAATTACCTTCCCGGTTTTGTACAAAGTTTGTTAGCCAAACTTAATAGTTTGAGCAATTCACGCCGCCAGCAATACAACTCAGGCTGTGCTCACCAACCCACACACCCCCATAAACCTGCGGCAATGTATGCTAGACGGCTCGATATCCCCCATAACCACGGCAAATAAACAATATGTTGCTCAACACGCACCAAAACGTATGGGCCACCTGCTGTGCTAGAATTACTAACGTTACATGGGTTCAACTGTGTTCTCGGCTCCAGCAAGCCGCTAAGCGCAGGGTCGATCAGCATCCGGCCGTAACGGCGGTGCCAGAAAAACCACGAGCTCCAATAGCGTCGTCATGCGTATCGCATCGAATGACTTTGCTCTTGTCTATGTGCAAGCTGTTCTTTCGAATCGATATCTCATGATAGAGCGCAGCAGTCCTTCAGCTGTTTGCGTGCGGTTCAGTTTTGTTCCCGCTTGACTGGGCCGCACGCAGCCAGCTGGGGACGCGGTCTTTTTGCGATACACGTCCGCGTCTCTAGCCACTGCACTCATACATACCGTTCACGGTGGGGCAGAGCCACGTGCTTGTCTAACTGGGCTCAGGGTTTGAATATGGAGCGCCTTCGCGCACAAGCGCCCTGGCGAAGCCATGTCCAAACCCCGTGAGCCATACGTAAGACAGCAAGGGGGTGGTGCTCGTGTGGTATGTGATTCAGGTTATTAACGGTCGCGAAGACGTAATGCGCGAGCGCATTGAGCGTGTGGTGCCGGTTGGCGCCATGCAGGAGCTCTTTTACCCCCAATATCAAACCGAGATTAAAGTACACGGCGAATGGGTCAATACGACCAAGCCGCTTTTTCCCGGTTACCTTATCTGCGATACGGCTGAACCCCGCACCGTGCAACAGTCTCTGCTGCGCATGGACGACTTTGCCCGGGTGCTTTCCCAGGATGGTCAGTTTGTGCCGCTGGCAAAAGAAGAGGCCCAGCTTATTGGCAGCTTTACGCATAGGGGAGACCGCGTTGTGCCCATGAGTGAGGCCTTAAAAGACGGCGACCGGGTCGTAGTGACGGCAGGTCCGCTGCTGGGCCACGAAGGCCTTATCAAAACCATTAACAGACGCAAGAGCACTGCTTATTTGGAGCTCGACCTGTGCGGCCGACGCGTAACTACGCGCGTTGGCCTTGCCGTGCTTTCGGCCGAGCAGCGCGCAATACGAAACCTTAAAAAGGCGATCGCCTAGCTGCAGGGGACTTTTTAACGGGACAGGGAGGATCCTCGGGTCGGGGACGTAGGTTTGAAGGAAATAGTGTCAGACAAAACTGAATATTCAGAAGGAGCGCCGGTAGGGGCCTCGCTTGTTGCCCAGGCAATGGACCGGCACAACGGCGCCGGGCGCTACAGGGCCATGCAATCAATTAAAGATTGGGACCGCACGCGCCTGGCCTACCGCACCGTCAAGCGCGCCTTTGACATCGTGTTCAGTGGCTGCGTGCTGGCCGTCATTGCCTTACCCAGCCTTGTGCTCGCCGCGGCCATCCGCTTGGAGAGCGAGGGCAACCCGTTCTACAGCCAGATCCGCGTGGGACAGACCCGCCCTGACGGCAGCCTGTCCACGTTTCGCATGTGGAAGTTCCGTTCAATGTACAGGGACGCCGACGAGCGCCTCTCCGAGCTCAAGGAGCACAACGAGATCGCCGGCGCCATGTTCAAGATGAGGGAGGACCCCCGCGTCACCAAGATCGGCAGGTTCATCCGCAAGCACTCCATTGACGAGTTCCCGCAGTTTATTAACGTGTTCCTGGGCCAGATGTCCGTCGTGGGCCCGCGACCGCCGCTGCCCAACGAGGTCGCGGAGTACACAGAATTCGATCTGCAGCGCCTGGCCGTGAAGCCCGGGATCACCGGCTGGTGGCAGGTGACGGACCGCAACGACACCGGCTTCGACGGCATGGTCCGCCGAGACCTGGAGTACATCGCCAACCGGGGCATCTTCACCGACCTCAAGATTGTGATCCTCACGGTTATTGAGGTCATCACCGGTAAGGGTGCGTGCTAATGCTCGAGGATTATTCGAAATACTCTGAGTTGAATCGCGTTCCCGTGATCGATGTTCCGATCACGGGAACAAACATGGCAGATTGCATCAATTTTCTAGCTGAACATATCGATGAACTCCATGGCGAGTACATTTGCGTCTCAAATGCCCATACGTCTGTTTTGGCTCATGATGACCCCTCCTATTGGGATTGCCAGGCGGAATCAGTCATGTCCGTTCCCGACGGCAAGCCCTTATCAGTTGTAGGCCGTAAGTCATTTGAATCGATGGACCGCGTTACCGGTCCGGACTTGATGCGCGAGATTTTTGAGATTTCCAGTCAATACGGGTGGAGTCACTATTTCTACGGAAATGAACAGAAGAATCTTGACGCCCTCAGAGAATCGCTCAACAGGGATTTCCCCGGTTTAAAAATTGTGGGAATGGAACCGTCCGTTTTCCGTCCTTTGTCCGACAACGAAAAGTATGAGCTTTCTAATCGCATCGCCAACTCAGGAGCTAACTTCGCATGGATTGCTCTTGGCGCGCCCCGTCAAGAAGTTCTTATGCACGAGCTCAAGGGAGGGCCACAGCCGTTGATGATCGGTGTTGGCGGAGCGTTCAATGTCCTCGCCGGCGTGGTGCCAGAGGCGCCGATATGGATGCAAAACCTGAGTCTCGAGTGGCTATACAGACTAATTCAAGAGCCAAAACGGCTTTTCAAACGATACCTCGTAACCAATACGAAATTCCTCTTTTACCAGTTTACAAAAGCCAAACGTAAGGAAGGCAAATAGATGAACGATTCGACCACCTTTAAAGACAAGACCCTCATGATCACGGGCGGCACCGGCTCGTTCGGCAACACCGTGCTCAAGCACTTCATGAACACCGACCTGGCCGAGATCCGCATCTTCTCGCGTGACGAGAAGAAGCAGGACGACATGCGCCACCGCCTGCAGGAGAGGTCGCCCGAGCTCGCCTCCAAGGTCCGCTTCTTCATCGGCGACGTCCGCAACGCCCAGAGCGTGCGCGACGCCATGCACGGGGTCGACTACATCTTCCACGCCGCCGCCCTCAAGCAGGTGCCCTCCTGCGAGTTCTTCCCCATGGAGGCCGTGCGAACCAACGTCATCGGCACGGACAACGTCCTGCACGCAGCCATCGACGAGGGTGTCGACCGCGTCGTGTGTCTGTCCACCGACAAGGCCGCCTACCCCATCAACGCCATGGGCAAGTCCAAGGCCATGATGGAGTCCATCATCTACGCCAACGCCCGCAACGGCGCAGGACGCACCACCATCTGCTGCACCCGCTACGGCAACGTCATGTGCTCGCGCGGCAGCGTCATCCCGCTGTTCATCGACCGCATCCGAAAAGGGGAGCCGCTGACGGTCACCGACCCCAACATGACCCGCTTCCTCATGAACCTGGACGAGGCCGTGGACCTGGTGCAGTTCGCCTTCGAGCACGCCAACCCCGGCGACCTGTTCATCCAGAAGGCGCCCGCCTCCACGATCGGCGACCTCGCCGAGGCCGTCCAGGAGGTCTTCGGCCGCGTGGGCACCCAGGTCATCGGCACCCGCCACGGCGAGAAGCTCTTCGAGACCCTCATGACCCGCGAGGAGCGACTGCGCGCCGAGGACATGGGCGGCTACTACCGCGTCGCCTGCGACTCGCGCGACCTCAACTACGACAAGTTCGTCGTCGACGGCGAGGTGGAGACCCAGGCCGACGAGTCCTACACCTCCCACAACACCGAGAGGCTCGACGTGGAGGGCACCATCGCCAAGATCAAGACCGCCGAGTACGTGCAGCTGGCCCTGGAGGGCCGCGAGCACGAGGCGGTGCAGTAGGGTGCGCGTCCTCGTCACCGGCGCCAGGGGCTTCGTCGGCAGGAACCTCTGCTGCGCGCTGAAGAACATAAGGGACGGCAAGGACCGCCGCGCGAAATACCAGTCACTCCTTCCCCTCGAGGTCATGGAGTATGACATCGACTCCACGCCCGCTGAGCTCGATGCGTACTGCTCCCGCGCCGACTTCGTCTTCAACCTCGCGGGCATCAACCGCCCAAAGGAGCAATCCGAGTTCATGGAGGGCAACTTCGGGTTCGCCTCCACGCTGCTCGACACGCTCGAGCGCCACGGCAACAGATGCCCCGTCATGCTCTCCAGCTCGGCGCAGGCGAGCCTGTCGGGCCGCTTCGAGGGCTCGGTCTACGGCGAGTCCAAGCTCGCGGGGGAGGGCCTGTTCCGGGAGTACTCCGGACGCACGGGCGCCCCGGTGCTCATCTACCGCTTCCCCAACCTCTACGGCAAGTGGTGCCGCCCGCGCTACAACTCCGCCGTCGCCACCTTCTGCGACGCCATCGCCAACGGCCGCCCCTACACCGTCAACGACCCCTCCGTGGAGCTGGAGCTCCTCTACATCGACGACCTGGTCGGCGAGATGCTGGGCGCCCTGCTGGGGGAGGAGCACCGCTGCGGCTACGAGGGCCTCGAGCGCGTCAAGGGCGACGGGTTCTGCTACGTCCCCGGGACCGACGTGAAGACCCTGGGCGAGATCGTCTACCTGCTCGGCAGCGTCCGCGACAGCCGCGAGACGCTTGCCGTCCCCGACCTTTCGGAGGGCTCCTTCTCCAAGAAGCTCTGGAGCACGTTCCTGTCCTACTACGAGCCGGGCAACTTCGCCTACGGCCTGAAGCCCAACGTGGACGACCGCGGCTCGTTCACGGAGTTCCTGCGAACGCCCGAGCGCGGCCAGGTCTCCGTCAACGTCTCGAGGCCCGGCATCACCAAGGGCAACCACTGGCACATGAGCAAGTGGGAGAGGTTCCTGGTGGTCTCCGGCACCGCGAGTATCAAGCTGAGGAAGGTGGGGGAGGACGCCGATGGAAACCCGTTCCCCGTCGACGAGTACACCGTCTCCGGCCCCGACATGCGAGCCGTGGAGATGATTCCCGGATACACGCACTCCATCACCAACCTGTCCGACACCGAGGACCTCGTGACGGTCATGTGGGCCAACGAGCCCTTCGACCCCGAGAACCCCGACACCTACTATGAGGAGGTCTAGCCGCATGGGCAAGGACTATTCCGATATCGCTTTCAGGGACGACGGCCGCCTGAAGCTGCTCATCATCGTGGGCACGCGCCCCGAGGTCATCCGCCTGTCCGAGGTCATCAAGAAGTGCCGCCGCCACTTCGACTGCCTGCTGGCGCACACCGGGCAGAACTACGACTACACGCTCAACGGCATCTTCTTCCGCGACCTGGAGCTCGCCGACCCGGACGTCTACCTGGACGCCGTGGGCGCCGACCTGGGCGAGACCGTGGGCAACATCATCGCGGCCTCGTACAAGCTCATGGTGCAGGTGCGGCCCGACGCCCTTCTGATCCTGGGCGACACCAACAGCTGCCTGTCCGCCATCGCGGCCAAGCGCCTGCACATCCCCATCTTCCACATGGAGGCGGGCAACCGCTGCAAGGACGAGTGCCTGCCCGAGGAGACCAACCGACGCATCGTCGACGTCATCTCCGACGTCAACCTGGCCTACTCGGAGCACGCCCGCCGTTACCTCAAGGACACCGGCTGCGCCCCGGAGCGCACCTACGTCACGGGATCTCCCATGGCCGAGGTCCTGCGCGCGAACCTGGGCAAGATCGAGGCGTCGGACGTCCTGACCGAGCTCGGCCTGGAGCCGAAGAAGTACATGCTGCTCTCCGCCCACCGCGAGGAGAACATCGACACCGAGGCGAACTTCACGAGCCTGTTCACCGCGATCAACGCGCTGGCGGAGAAATACGACATGCCGATCCTGTACTCCTGCCACCCGCGCTCCCGCAAGCGCCTGGAGGCCACGGGCTTCCAGCTCGACCCGCGCGTGCGCATGCACGAGCCCATGGGCTTCCACGACTACAACTGCCTGCAGATGAACGCCTTCGCGGTTGTCTCCGACTCCGGCACGCTGCCCGAGGAGTCCAGCTTCTTCGCGAGCGTCGGGCATCCGTTCCCGGCGGTGTGCATCCGCACCTCCACCGAGCGCCCCGAGGCGCTGGACAAGGCCTGCTTCACGCTGGCAGGCATCAGCGAGCGCGGCCTGCTGCAGGCCGTCCACACCGCCGTCGAGCTCGACGCCGAGGGGTCGCTGCCCGAGGCGCCCGTGCCCGACTACGCCGACGAGACCGTGTCCACCAAGGTTGTCAAGATCATCCAGAGCTACACGGGCGTCGTGGACAAGATGGTGTGGAGGAAATCTTAGCCATGGGCGCTGGGTACAGATTGCTTGATGGTATCTCGCGAGCTTATAACAAATTGCTCTTGCTCCCTGCCCTACGTCGCTCCTTTGCATCATGCGGTAAAAACGTAACTATCGGTCGTCGTAGTGAAATTCAGGGGATTGAAAATATTTACATGGGACATGATGTATATATTGGCCCAGGAGCAACGTTTCTGACGACCCGTGCGAAGATTCATATCGGCAATTACGTCATGAGCGGCCCTCATCTTACAATTATTACTGGAGACCATCGTACAGATGTTCTCGACCGACCCATGATGACGCTTGATGAGTCGGACAAGCTTCCAGAGAATGATCAAGATGTCGTCATCGGCAATGATGTATGGATTGGCAGCGGCGTAACGATTCTTAAAGGCGTTAGAATTGCCGACCATTGTGTGATTGCAGCCGGTACGGTAGTGACAAAAGACGTTGGCCCGGAGTTTTCAATCTGGGGGGGCTTCCAGCTCGCCGTCTAAGCTTTCGGTAAGAGGAAATCAATGACTAAAGGTTATCCGCACGTCCATGCAAAGGTGTTGATGGTCGGACCTGATCTCTCTCTTCACGGCGGAATCGTCTCAGTCGTGAAAGGTTATCTAGACGCAGGTCTCCCTGAGGCATGCGATGCCTTTGAGTACCTGGGGACGGGCATCGGTTCCTCAACGCTCGGTAAAACCGTCGCATTTTCCCGAGCGTTGATTCGCTATGCGATGATCATGCCATCCTATGACATTATTCATTTACATATTAGCGCCCGTGGCTCCTACAAACGTAAGTCAATTATGGCTCGTATGGCCCACAAAGCAGGCAAGTACGTAATACTCCACGACCACGATGGTGAGTTTAAGAAGGCCTTCGAAGAGGGTGGAGAATCCTACCGTCGTGATGTTAGAAAGACCTTTAGTATCGCCGACCGAGTTGTGGTTCTGTCGGAAGAGTGGCGCGACTATTTTTCAAAAAACGTTTGCGACCTGGAGAAGATTGACGTTGTTCATAACGGTGTCAAAGTTCCAGACCAGCCGTGCGCACCTTGTTCGCGTCAAGACGTCCTTTTTTTAGGACGTCTTGACGCGAACAAGAGCCCTGACGTGCTCTTGCGCGCGTCAAGAGAAATCCTGTCGCGTTTTCCCGACACCAAGGTCGTATTCGGCGGAGACGGAGAGGTCGAAAAGAATAAATCTCTTGCGGCAGAGCTCGGTATTGCCGACCGCTGCGAGTTCCACGGCTGGGTCGCGGGCGCAGAACGTGAGGAGCTCTTTGAGCGTGCCGCGGTGTACTGCCTCCCCTCCAAAAACGAGGGGCTCCCCATGAGCGTTCTTGAAGCCATGGCCAGAGGAATTCCAACTGTTGCCACTCCCGTTGGCGGAATTCCTCAAGTAATTAATGATGGTGTTAATGGCGTTCTGATTCCGGTAGATAACTATCAAGCCCTGGCCGTTGCATTGAATCATCTTCTCGAATCAAGCGAGCTTAGAAAAGAAATGGGAACTTTGGCCCGAAAAAAGATACTCAGTTCATTTGATATCAACTTGCTCTTGAGCGAAATACTCGGTATCTATTGCAATGCTGTCAGCGGTAATTAGAGGATTAAATTGAATTCAAAGAAGTTAGCACATGAAGCTGGGCACATTGTCTTTGTTCATCCTTCCTTGATGGGTGGCGGTGCCGAGCGCGTCTCTCTTGCGCTTGCATCGTACTTCGTTTCTCATGGTATTAGATTTACCTATTTCTTGACTAAAAGTAACGTTATTGAATATGAAGTGCCAGATGGAGTTGAAGTGTGTTCTGAGTTTGCAGACGCTTCGCTTAAGCCACTCGACCAGGTCAAGCTAATACGGCGTTTTGTTTCCGAACGGCCCAAAGCCACGGTGATTTCATTTTTGCCACATCAAAACATGTATACGCTTATCGCGACTATCGGACTTCCAAATAGGGTTATTGTTTCAGTGCGAAACGATCCGAGATATGATTTTCCTGGCAATAAGACCCTCCCATTCATTAGAAACATGTTGTATCGAAGGTCCGATGCAATTGTGTTTCAGACAAAAAGCCAGGCAAGTTTAATGCCGAGATGCCTTCAGGCGAATTCAAAAATCATCTTAAATCCAATATCTAGTGAACTTCCTGAACCGTATTCTGGGCTTAGAAGAAAAGCAATCGTCACAGCGGGACGGCTTGAACTTCAAAAAAATCACTCGATGACAATCAGGTCATTTGCGCTATTTCATAAAAAACACCCTGAATATATTCTTGAAATCTTTGGCAAGGGAAGCCTTCAATCAGAACTAGAAAACCTTGTTCATAGCCTTGACATGGATGATTCAATCAAATTTATGGGCTTTTCTTCTGACGCTCTTTTGCACATTAGAACTGCATCGGCTTTTGTAATGTCATCAAAGTTCGAGGGTCTATCTAATTCGATGCTTGAGTCCTTGTGCATGGGGGTTCCAACAATTTGCACCAAATGTGGCGGTGGTGGAGCAGAAGCAGTTATTCGGAATGGCGTGAACGGCATTTTGGTCGATATTGATGACGATCTTGCTGAGAGCGAAGCGTTCAACAGGATCGTTGAAGATCAATCATTCTCGAATCTACTGTCTAATAATGCCCTGATGTTAAGGCAGTCCCTATCTTTAGAAACTATTGGCAATGAATGGGCAAATCTTCTCTTTAAATAGAATCGCCCAAACGTCTCCAATAAGGAAAACAGAATTGCATTATCAGTTGAAACAATACAATCATAATAGAAGAATCACTGACCTGTTGTTAGCAATAGCAGTGATTTCCGGCCTCATGGTTCCCTTTCTTCGAGATTTGGGGTCATCATACTCACTTGCTACTGACTGGGAAGTTAACCGCTTTGCATTCAGTACTTCAAACGGACGCTTTGCTTCTTTATTTGATTTGATTCAACAGATCAGCTTTTCGATTCTCTTGTTGCATGCAATTAGTAAATCACGAAAAGCTAATTGGCTCGTTATATCTTGTTCAGTTTTTGGACTAATAATTTATAGCTTAATGGCCGTAGTCAATAATGCGGGCGACTTAACCAGCGTGCTCTTTGGAAATGTTCCAACCACTGTATTTATCATTCCTCTATTCTACCTATTAACAGAGGATCCAAGAATCGAGCAGTTGATTAAAGAATGGGTCCCGCTGTTATCATTGATTTGTTTTATCGCCTCACTAGCATCAATTATTAAATTTAAATATCTTTGTGGCTTTGGATCTTATATCGGATGGTGTCCCGCGAGGGACTATTTTGCATTTGGCATCAGTTTATATTGGTCAACCGTGGTGCTTAAATCTAATGATGAACACGCCTATTTCATAACGATGGGCATAGGCATCCTGGCCTGCATCACCGCATTAATGCTGGCAACCAGAAGTTGGTTAATCCAACCAATGCTAGTCATGCTTGTTGCAACTTTTATGGCTAAAGGAATTGACAAAGTTTTTAAACGAACAGTAATTGTTATTTTTGCAACTGGAACGGCACTTTTGGCATTGTCGTTGATCTATCCTGAAGTTCTTGATTCGTTTTTAAACAGAATCGGAGAAGATACACGGTCTAACCAATATGATATTTTCTATAGCCAGGTTGAACCGGCATCGCTTATATTCGGCAACGGAATTAGCGCTGGATATAGATATGGCACGAATTCAAATTATCCTTTTTTCGATAATCAAATAATTTATTTGATGTTTCATTTTGGCGTTTTAGCCGTTGTTCCGCTTTTGTACGTCCTGTTGCGATGCCTATTTGGTTCTTCCAAAAATAGCCAGTGCAAATTTGTTGCCCTCTTTTATCTCATGGCGATTCTGGGATTATCAACTTACTACTCTTACACAATTAATGTCGGGGTCGTGCTTCTATTTTCATCCTTTGGTTTTGCCCTAAACAACATTGAACCAGAAAGATCTAATCGTATGCGCAATGCGGATGGTGAAAAATAATGGCTTCGAACAAGGCTGCAACCAGTATGTTTTGGGCAATAGGTGAGAGATTTGCCACGCAAGGTACCCTATTTGTTATTTCCCTAATTTTGGCGCGTTTGCTGTCCCCGAGTGATTACGGTACTCTTTCGCTGTTGCTTGTATTTACAAATTTGGCAGACGTGCTCGTCACAAATGGACTGGGCGAAGCGCTGATACAAAAGTCTGATATCAATCAAATTGACTACTCGACAATGTTGTCATGTTCAATTGCATTGTCGAGCATCTTATATGTATTGATATTTTTTGCGGCTCCAAGCATTGCAGACTTCTATGGAAATGCAAATATGTGTCTTTACCTAAGAGTTCTGGCATTACGTCTTCCTCTTTCGGCACTGAATGCAATTCAGAAGGCCTATATCGCAAAGAACTTTTTATTTAGATTGCAATTTTCTGCATCGTTCCTCAGCTCCTTGATCTCAGGATTAGCAGCTATCGTAGCTGCAATGTTGGGTTTTGGTATTTATGCGCTAATCATTCAGCAGATACTTACAGTTCTGATGACAACGGTACTAATGGCTTGGTTAACAAAATGGACGCCTAGACTAAAATTCGTGGTTGGTTCAGCAAGAGAGCTGTTGCCCCTTGGAATACAATTTACAAGTGCCAATCTTATTAATTCTATTTATACAGAAGGCCGTTCTTTAGTCATCGGCAAATTCTATTCCTCCGCAGACTTGGCTTTCTTTAATCGCGGCAACCAATTCCCGGCTTTAATTGTAGGCAACTTAAACACTCCAATTAGTAATGTAATGTTGCCTCTAATGGCTGAAAAGAAAGACAGCCAATACGCGCTCAAATCAGTTCTTAGAAAAGCGATGCAGCTTTCTGCCTATCTCGTTTTCCCCATGATGGGAATTTTGGCTGCGTGTGCGCATCCTCTAGTTCTTGTTCTTTTGGGTCAAAAATGGGCGGAATGCGTCCCGTATCTTCAAGTTGCGTGCTTGTTCTATCTATTTCAGCCCCTCCAATCTATGAATTGGCAGGCACTTAAAGCAGCAGGTCAAGGCGCCCTTTGTTTTAAGCTTGAGGTCATTAAGAAAGCTATTTCGTTCATCGTTTTAATTATGTCGATTCCTTTTGGTGTATTTGCGATCTCCCTTTCAAGTGCCTTTTGCGGATTTGTCTCAATGTTAATTAACATGACCCCGAATAAAAAAGTGCTCGGCTATGGCATATTTGAGCAGCTTATTGACGTTCTTAAGCCGTCAATTGCCACATTGTTTTCCGTGGTGATCGCATTATTATTAATCCACATTTCAAACGGGAATCTTATTTCGTTAATCGTTGCCCCTCTCGGATCCTTAGGGTGTTACATCGTGCTATCTAAGCTGATGAATATCGAAGGATTTAATTTGCTTATGGACAAATTGTCCCTTCGTCGGAATTAACCGTTTTTTGTTAACGGCATTAATGAATCGATCAGGAATGAACTACAGAATGAATAAACAGGTTTTATATTTAGTTCAATCAATTCCGGGGGATAATGCTCCTACAAAACATGCTTTCGCAATTTCCGATTTGCTGGTTAAATGTGGCTTCAACGTCCATTTTGTTCTTGCTGGAATAATTGAGCCGTCATCCAACGCCATAAGCAGTAATTACGACTATCCCTTTGATTTTCCGTTTGAGGTGAAATTCGGGCACCATCAAATAGCCAAAAAGTATTACGAGCGGATCTCTTCTTCCTTTAGCTTTAAAGCCTTCACTCGATGTTTCGATCAAATACAGCCCGACTTGGTTATTTATTACGGGATACAACATAAGCTTGCAAAACGGGTTTTAGATCATTGCCATGATTTTAACGTTCCCGTAATCGTTGATGAGACCGATTGGTTTACTCCGAAATTTACAGGAGATTTAGCTGCTTGGCTTGTGGAGAAATCTCGTTCTAAACGGGTGGCTGAAGTGGACAGATTGCTAGATGGAGTTATCGCAATCTCGCCCTTTTTTAAAAAACATTTCGATTCACTTTACTCCTCCCAAGGATATCCAAAGGTTTTTTATTTACCACCCTTAAATAGGGCCGGAGACTCTCTTAGTGACCCTTGCTCTCTAGAAGGATTGAAGCGGAGAACTATGACCAAGTTTGTCTATGCAGGTTCTCCCGCTGGGGGAAAAGACTCACTTACAGAGTTTATTTCGCTTATAAGTAATGACGCTATTCCTGCAATCACTCAACCAGTACTCGATGTAATTGGAATTGATTTAAACCAGGCAGTCAGTTTAATGGGAAACATTGCCAGATCTAATAAGGTTCATTTTCACGGTCGTGTTTCCCATGACAGCGTAATCAAAATGCTGCAAGAATCTGACTTTGGAATTCTATTTAGAACTCCTGATTTATATTCTCGCGCCGGATTTTCAACAAAATTCGCTGAGTGCATGTCGAACGGTGTTCCGATGTTATGCAACGCGGTCGGAGGAGCAGATCTTATTCTCGAGAATATGATTGATGGAATTGTTATCCCAGATTTAAGCAATCAAGCTCTTCTTGACGGAATTACAAGCGCATGCAATTTAACTGACCATGAGTTGACCAGCATGAAACGAGCTGCGCTAGAAAAGGCCTTAAAACTCTTTGAATCTGACAATTATATAGATTCATTTTCATCATTTCTCAATTCAGTACTTTCAATTCGCGACTAGTTATTTCGATCATCCAAAGGAGCGATATGTCAAATAAAATTCTCGTCACCGGAGCGGCCGGCTTCATCGGCGCGTTCCTCGTCAAGAAGCTACTCGAGGAGACAGATGACGCGATCGTCGGCCTCGATAACCTCAACAGCTACTATGACCCCGGCATCAAGGACGCGCGCCTGCGCATGCTGGCCGAGGCCGACGCCGACGGCCGCTTCACCTTCGTGCGCGGCGACCTGTGCGATGCCGCCCTCATCGAGCGCCTGTTCGCCCAGAACGGCTTCGACGTCGTGGTGAACCTCGCCGCCCAGGCGGGCGTGCGCTACTCCATCGAGAATCCGCGTGCCTACCTCGAGAGCAACCTCGTCGGCTTCTTCAACGTGCTCGAGGCCTGCCGCCACCACCCGGTCAAGCACCTCGTCTACGCCAGCTCCAGCTCGGTCTACGGCGGCAACAAGAAGGTGCCGTTCTCCGAGGAGGACCGCGTGCGCTCGCCGGTGTCGCTCTACGCCGCCACCAAGAAGTCCAACGAGCTCATGGCCGCCGCCTACTCCAAGCTCTTCTCCATCCCGGCGACCGGCCTGCGCTTCTTCACCGTGTACGGTCCCATGGGCAGGCCCGACATGGCCTACTTCGGCTTCACCGAGAAGCTGCGCCGCGGCGACACCATCAAGATCTTCAACATGGGCGACTGCCGCCGCGACTTCACCTACGTCGCCGACATCGTCGAGGGCGTGAGGCGCGTAATGGACGCCGCGCCCGAGGTGAAGATGGGCGAGGACGGCCTGCCTCTCGCCGCTCACCGCGTCTACAACATCGGCAACTCTCACCCCGAGAACCTGCTCGACTTCGTCGACACGCTGCAGCGCGTGCTGGTGGAGGAGGGCGTGCTGCCTGCGGACTACGACTTCGAGTCCCACAAGCAGCTCGTGCCGATGCAGCCCGGCGACGTTCCCGTCACCTACGCCGACACCACGGCGCTCCAGCGCGACCTGGGATACAAGCCCGCGACGCCGCTCGAGGACGGCCTGAGGGCCTTTGCCAAGTGGTATAAGCGCTACTACAACATTTAGGAAATCATGGCCCTGTAACAGGGGCCATTTTTAATGCGAATTATTGCTCTTTGACAATTGGAGAATGACATGAAGATCGCTGTCGCCGGTACCGGCTACGTCGGCCTGTCCCTCGCCGTCCTGCTCTCGCAGCACAACGAGGTGCACGCGCTGGACATCGTGCCCGAGAAGGTCGAGAAGATCAATAACTACGTATCGCCCATCCAGGACGACGAGATCGAGCGCTTCCTGGCGGAGGCCAAGTCGGGGGAGCGCGAGCTCGATCTGCACGCCACTGTCGACGTGGCCGAGGCATATACGGGCGCCGACTACGCCGTGATCGCCACGCCCACCAACTACGACAGCGACAGGAACTTCTTCGACACGAGCTCCGTCGAGGCCGCCATCGCCGCCGTGCGCTCGGTGAACCCGGACGCCTGGATCGTCATCAAGTCGACCATCCCCGTCGGCTACACCGCGGGCCTTCGCGAGAGGCTGGGCGACAGCAAGATCTTCTTCAGCCCCGAGTTCCTGCGCGAGAGCAAGGCGCTCTACGACAACCTGCACCCCAGCCGCATCGTGGTGGGCGCTCCGAAGGACGACCCCGAGGCCGTCGCCGCGGCCGAGAAGTTCGCCGGCCTGCTCGCGCAGGGCGCCGACCCCGCCGAGCTGGAGCGCTTGAACGCCGACGGCTCCAAAGGCATCCCCGAGCTCGTGCTGGGCACCACCGAGGCCGAGGCCGTCAAGCTCTTCGCCAACACCTACCTGGCGCTGCGCGTGGCCTACTTCAACGAGCTCGACACCTACTGCGAGGTCCGCGGCCTCAACACCCGCGACGTCATCGACGGCGTGTGCCTGGAGCCGCGCATCGGATCGCACTACAACAACCCCAGCTTCGGCTACGGCGGCTACTGCCTGCCCAAGGACACCAAGCAGCTGCTGGCAAATTATAAAGACGTGCCGCAGAACCTGATCGAGGCCATCGTGGAGGCCAACCGCACCCGCAAGGACTTCGTTGCCGACGAGGTGCTGCAGATGGTGTGGGACCGCGTGTACGCCGGCAAGGAGAAGCCGGTCGTGGGCGTCTACCGCCTGACGATGAAGTCGAACTCCGACAACTTCCGCGCGAGCTCCATCCAGGGCGTCATGAAGCGCGTGAAGGCCAAGGGCGTGCCCGTGGTGGTCTACGAGCCCACGCTGGACGCGCCGGAGTTCTTCGGCTCCGAGGTGACCCACGACCTGGAGGCCTTCAAGGCCGGCTGCGACGTGATCGTGGCCAACCGCTGGAGCGACGAGCTCGCGGACGTGGCAGACAAGGTCTATACGCGTGACCTGTTTAAGCGGGACTAGGGGAGAAGCGACTGAGTCGACTCTAGCCTATTGCATAAATCCATTTGTAGAAAGAGCGTGTATCGGCTGCGCCGATACACGCTCTTTTGGTTAGATTATTCAACAGTGTCCAAACGCTTAAGCTCTTCGACCCACTTACTAAATTGTGATTGAGTGCTACAGAATAAATCGAGACTCTTTTGAATCCGATGAGCGGGGGCGCGTAAGTCCCTAGACATTTTTCCAATTACCGAGACTGAGTTTCCAAAATCTCTACATTCACTAAAGGCCTCATTAGTGTTGTCGATAAGACTGCTAACGGCATTTTCAAAATCAAAAGAACGTTCCCCACCGTAATACTGGCATATTTCGACATAAGCGCTTACTCCAGCGCCCATCGTTTCAACACTTTGAGTAAACTCACGACAATTTGCGTAGAACTCATCAGCAAGAGGGCCAAGCTCCTTTGCCATACTACGCGTAATTATCAGCTTAGCGGCTATGCTTTTATTCTTTGCATCTGACTCCTTCATTTCTACCGTCTTTTCCTGAGCAAGCGAACCGATTGCAGCCATATTCTTCGTCATACTATTAAGGATTCGAGCTTGGTTTTCACCTTCAGCTTCAAGCGCGGCGAGCCTGTCGAGAAATCCGTCTTGCGTTTCCTGCAGCGTTTCACTTGCTTGCTTAACAAGATTTAAATGACCCTCACAAAGCCGTTGGTCCACTTCCACAAGTTTTGCCACAAGAGTTGCGACATAATCTTGGTAGACGCTAGATTCTGGATCTCGAGTCCTAATTTCATAAAAATTAGATGCTTGAGTTTCACTAAGCGTGTTGGCAAGATCGTCATCTGGAAAGTTCTTAAGGTCGGCATCAACATTAGTAAATCGAATGGGAAAAATTCCATATGCAATTTTCTTTTCACGAAAGACAGATACTGCATTCCTGAGTTCACCCAAACATGAGGGCCTTTTAAGATAGGTGGGGGTAAGGATTGGAATGAAAATTACCGTATTCAACAGCGCTTCATTAATGGCATTTTTCCAGTTCGCACCCCATTCAATCCCATCCTTATCAACGAAAACAGTCAGATCTTCACCCGTTTGGAGTTCGTATTCGGCCTTGATGGCTTCTAGAAGCGTAAGAATAGCACCCTTAGAATTAAGATCATCCTTATGGGCATACGACCAAAAAACGGTGACATTATTAATGCCATCATCGAGTACTACATCCTCATTAAATGTGACTAGTGAACCGCTTCCTTGAATTGTGGTAATTAATCCCTTCTGTTCAATTTCTGAGTAGATCCTTTGAGCGGTTGCAGTGCTCATGTCATTGTCGTCTGCGAATTCTCGAATGGAGGGGAGTCTGTCGCCATTCATCAATTGGCCGGAACGAATCATTTCCTCAATATACCTTGCGCCAGCTGCATAAGACGGCTCGCCCTTCATCTTGTCGAATACTAGTTTCATTGTTCCTCCTAACTAACAATACTGTACTGATACAGAATGTAACAGTTGTATCTAACAGTGTAAAGTCTAAATACAAATTACTATTTGAATTGATTATTTCCATTCTGATGGGTCCCGTTTACAAGGAAAGTCAAAAGGTTGGGGGGTGCGCCCTATCCAGGACGTCAGTAGCGTGAACAACAGGGCCGTGGCCGCGACGATCTATGAGCAACGCCGGATGCAGTCCCTCCTTTCACCGACTGGCAAAACGATTTACACCTAATTTCGGGGTTCGATCGCCGGTTTCTTTATCGTCCCTTGCTTGATCTCGCTACACTAATAACTGCTGCTACCAGAGGTATTTTTCTGGCGCAACTTCCATTGGCTCTTGCGAAGATCGGAGCGGTTATGTTTGCTGCCGCGTTCCACACTAGCCGTCACTACATCCTGTTTACTGCCATGGCCTGCCTATGCGTTTTGCTGGGCGGGCCTTCTTATGCCGTGGGTGCGGACAGCCTGTTCATTGCGGGTGCCACGTACTACGAGCCGGGCGCGTCGGGTCCCGGGTGGGCCTGGACCGATGCCGACCACCTGGAGCTTAACGGCTACACGGGCGAGGCCATCGGCGCCGACGACGACCTGATGGTGACGCTGACCGGGCAGAACACTGTTGTCGAGACGAGCGCGGCCGACGTGGACGTCTCGCGTTGCGGCATGGAGGTGTGGGGCGATCTGACGCTCCGCGGCACCGGGTCGCTGGTGGCCACGGGCTCGCAGTGCGGGATCTACGTGTCGGGGACGCTCGCGGTGGACGGCTGCAAGGTTGATGCGCAGGCCGACGGCGCCGGCATCGCGGACGCGCGGGTGGCCGGCGTGATCGCGGACGGTCTTGCCGTTCGCGGCGGTGGGCGCGTTGTCGCCGCGGGCGCGGGCTCCGGGGAGGGCGTGCGCGCCTATGGTGTGTGTCTGCTGGGCGGGGCTGCTGGCGGTGGCGCGGCCGGGCAGCTTACCGTCGATGCGTCCTGGCTGGATGCGTCGGGTACCGGCGGCGGCGTCGCCTGCCTGGGCGGGTCGCTTGCATCCGCGCGCTTTGTGGCGCCTGCGGGCGGGGCCTTTGGCGCGGGCGGCGTGGTGGATGCCGACGAGTCCGTGGCAGCGCATGTGACGATTGAGCCCGTGGATTCCACGGCATCGGCGGGGGAGACCGGTGGGCGCGAGGTGCCGGGCGATGGCCCATCCGCCCCTGGCACCGACCCCGCTACCAGCGAGCCAGCTGCGGATCCGTCGACGAATCCCACACTGAAGCCCGCGGCGGCGACAAAGACGGTGACCACGACCACTGTGGCCAAGACCACGGCCACCAAGACCTCTAAGCCCAAGGCCGCCACCGCGACGGCCGCCTCGCTCCCCAAAGCCGGTGATAGCTGCTGGATCGCCGTATCCCTAACGCTTTTCTTGCTCGGCATAGTGCTCCTATGCGCCGCGATTCGCTGCTAAAACGCTCGATTTCCGAAAGCGAAGAGAAAATCGAACCGTCAAGCCTAAACCGATCTCTGGCAACAAATCATCAGCTAGATATAGTCCAGGCCGATATCCCGTATCCAACTAAGCTCCTTCCCCTATGTCCCCTTTGGGGGCAGTCACTGTTGCTATGCCTTGGTGCTATACTCGGATGCCTAAGGAAGTGGTTCGTATGTACTTGAGCGATACTAAGATTCAGGAGCTAATCGACAGCAAGGTGCTTCTCAATGCCGATGCTTCGAACATCGGACAGGTTACGTATGACTTGCGCACCGAGGGATTCTACATCAACGAAAGCAAGCAATCCGAGGTAGAGCTTGGCCCCGGAGATTCGACATTCGTCTCTTGCGTTGAATGTGTTGCATTGCCAAACGATTTGACCGCGAGCGTGCTTCTGCGCAATTCGCGCATTCGCCAGGGGCTTTCATTGGATGCGCCGCTATATTTCCCCGGGCATGGAACACGGCTGTTCTATCGTGTTACAAACGTAAGCGGTAGCACTATTACGCTCGATAAGTCTAAGGGCATCGCCCAGGTTGCCTTTCAGCACGTTGACGGCATGGTGGCCCATCCTTACCACGGCGCTTTCTCTGATGAGCTCAACTTTAACGGACTTGCAGATTATTCCGACGTCTATGCCGGAGAACTCAAAAAGGTCGAGGATAAAAAGGAAGAAATCGCGAATATCTAGTCCCGTATTTATGGCAATGTCCTGGCCCTCTTCGCCATTTTTGCCGCGATCTTTACGCTCGTAAATGTCAACGCCGGAGGTCTTTCTTCCGATATTACAACCGTCAACTTTGTTGCACTCGACCTGCTGATTATTGGCGGTTTTCTGATTCTTGCATCCGCAATCGAGACCTTCCTTGTTAAAGACAGGGAAAAGAAGGTATGGCTGCCTCTCGTATTGGGCATTGCCTGCATTGTCGTGGCAGTGGTTCTTGCATTTCAGTAAGTAGGGTGGCTCATGTCGTGGGAGACTTGACCTAAGGTACGATCAATTGCTCCTGAGTGAGGGTATTGGTTTACGCCAATACCCTCACTTTCTTTGAATAGGGCAGCAGACAGGGCCAGCTGTCAGAGTTCGTGTCTTATGGGAGCAATTCAATTCACGCCGCGTTACATCTAGTCTGCTCTTTATTCTCGGATATAAACACTAAGGAGGCAGTCATGTTTTGGAGCTACGTTCAGCTTGATGATGGCACCCAGTTTGCCTACTCAGAGACAAGAGAAGACGGAACCGTTCGCGTAGCCGTCGAGCGCCCGGTTGACTTTGGCTTTGACCATGCGGAATGCTTCTTGCCTTCGGTCAAATGGTTCGACGTCGAAGGCTTTTCTGCTGATGACCTCAATTTCTTGTCAGAATTTGTTAGATCAAACGCCCCACTTATCTTCGAACTCGCCGAACGCCAGAAAGCCGGATCGGCGGTTTCGGAGCTGGCCCGCTGAAGTTCTGCTGTTGAACGGCAAATGGCCCATGATTTCGCCTTCTGACATATCCATCGCGGCCTCCCGCGTGCTGGCTCAATACGACGTCAGCGAAGCATATTTATTTGGCTCGTTCGCCCGAGGCGAACAAACGCCCGATAGCGATATTGACTTGCGCCTAGTCTGCGGCAACACCATGACGTTCGGCACGCTTTACGAACGCTCTCATGAACTCGAGAAGGAACTTGGGCGAAAGGTCGATATAGTCACTAACCCACCAGAGCACATGCGCCCGGCTTTTCGCAAAAGCATCGAGCAGGAAGAGGTGCTTGTTTATGAAGCGCTGTAAACAGGACGAGGAGCTTGCGAATGCCAGCCCCCAACTTTTTCCTTCCAAAGAACCTAACCCGGAGACACTCGAGGCCATCTGCGAAGGTGACGCATTCTTTGCGGCAAGGGGGTCCGGTCGCTTCGACAACGGCGCTGATCTTATCAAAGCAGCTCTAAAAGCTCCTGAAGTGTGAGAGAATTCAACCACCGAAGAGGCAATTGTCTCGGAAGTGTCAGACTGGCGAGGTTCGTACCTCGCCATTTTTGTACGTCTGCGGACATCGGAACTATCCCGCTAGCTACATGCCTTGCTTTTACTTGCTGCATTTGGGTTAGATAAAACGCCTCGCCACCTTGGGTTAACGAGCGCGATTGCGGGGCTTCTTGACTCGTCTTGCATCGTTTTCCGTTTATTTATATGCTTGTCCCAGAATTTGGTCGTAAGGCGCGACCAACGGAATCAAAAGAAAGCCTACCGAGAAGATCTTGGTCGCAGAGCACGACCAACGCAATCAAAACAATGCTCGCGGAGAAGGCGCCTTCAATCGCATTGATTGGAGGCGCCTCTAATACCAAGCGATATCTATTCTGCCTGAGAGCCTGGAGCAAGGGCGGCAGTCGAATGCGCCTGATAACAGGTATCGCTCTAGCGATGGTGTACTAAACTATCGTTAGAGCGATACCTGTTAGGAGACTCGCGTGGAACTGTGGCATGGTTCTCAGAAAATCATTGAGACTCCCCAGCTTGGCCTGGGGAAAGTCCATAATGACTATGGACAGGGATTCTATTGCACAGAGAGCCTCGACCTTGCAAGGGAATGGGCGTGCTCTAGGGACGCAGACGGCTTTGCAAATCGATATGAACTCGACATGGCCGATCTCAAGGTACTCGACCTGCTATCGCCGCAATATTCAGTTCTGCATTGGATAGCGTTGCTTGTAGAGCATCGTTCATTCCGAAAGGACACCGCCGTCGCTGTGGTGGCGTGCGAATACCTTCGCGATCATTTTTTGCCTGATGCTAACGCTTACGATGTGATTAGAGGGTGGCGTGCGGATGACTCGTACTTCAGCTATGCCAGGGCGTTTGTAAACAATACGATCACCGTTGACCAGCTCGGTCGAGCGATGAGGCTCGGCAACCTTGGAGAACAGATTGTGCTCAAAAGCGAGCGCGCGTTTAAGAGCATTCGTTTTGCTGGATTTGAACGTGCGCCACAAGCTCAATATGGCCCATTGGCCAAGGACCGAGATGAGTTGGCAAGGGCGCAGTATCGGGAATTGCTTACCGAAAACCCGTTTGAGGGAATTCGTATCGTCGATATCGTTCGAGAGGGGATGACAGAAAATGACCCACGCCTACAGTGAGATGTATCTCGAGGATGCCATGAGAACGCTGGGCGAGGCAGTCGATTTCGCCCTCTGCGACCAAGGACTGACTCCAGCCGAGTTGACGACGATCCTGTCGAACGCTTTTGAGATGAAACAGTTTGAGCGCGGTATACCTCGCGTCGTCTGCGGCATGGCGGGCGACGAGCTCGCGCGCGATATTATCGCACATGCGGGACTGACCCCCGTCGAATGCAGGGAGACCTATCCGTTCGACCGTTCGCCCCAGTATTGGGCGGGCTGGGTTTTGGCCTATGCGCAATGGATGTGCAGCCTTGGCTTTAATGAGCTACTCGAAGTCGCTCCGCTTGATTGGATTATCGGCTCGTACCATCCTCTCCACGAGGCCCCCGAAGACAAATTCGTCCAGATTGTCATTGATAAATGGAACAACGTCCAGGCAGACAAAAAGGGCCTCAAAGCGGCACGAAAGGCGGCCGGCCTAACGCAAAAACAGCTGGCTGCCCAATCGGGGGTTAAACTTCGCGCCATACAGCTCTACGAGCAGAACCAGCTCGACCTACGCCGCGCCTCGGTCTCTTCGGCATTGGCGCTCGCAAGCACCCTAAGCTGCGCCATCGAAGACCTCGTCTGGCAGCCGGTTGCCCTGGAGTACGACTCGCGGGCTATTCCATCCGTAAAGCTATAGAGGAGGCAGTCATGCCTTGGAACTACGTTCAACTAGATGACGACGCCAATCGCGTTGCTAAAGAAGGTCATCCAACTGCACACGAGGCAAATTCATCATCACCGATTTTGCTCGACGGCGTCACGTCGATCGATGAAGCTATTCGACTGACCATTGCGGGCATGCCCAACGCGCTCAGGCTCTTGGAGGACTCATGATGGCGGCTACGCAGCGGGGCGCTCATCCGTTCGCGCCACTCGTGCTTGATGATGCCGGTTCGCTCGAAGCTGTTGCCGCGGCTGTGATGCGCCTACACAGCACGCTGATGACGGTCGGGCGCTGCTATACAACCGACGCCGCAGGCGGCCGGGCCGCGCTTGAGCTTGGACGCGTCGAGTCCGTGCTTGCGGGTGCATTCTGTACGATATTCGGCCAATCGCCGGCCGACCGCTTCGCTGACATCTTTGACCAGGTCACCTACGTGGCCGAGCACATGGTCAAGGACCACATCTTTGAGGACGGTAACAAACGCACCAGCCTTGTCTTTGCGTTGTCCGTTCTAAGGTTCGCCGGCACTCCGGTCGTGCTGTCCGACAGTCCCGAGCCCAAAGACAACCAGTACTACGCCTGGATCCAAGACCTCGTATCTGGAAACCGTACGACCAGCGGGCTCGCCGAGGAGCTGCGCCGCGGTTGCATTGCGGGCACGGACGACCCGCCGCGCGTATAGAATCTAAGCATCCGCACGCCAGCTATGAAATGGATTGGACACCATATGGAGATCCCCAGCACCCTGTGCAGCAATGTGTACGACTTCGCGTTTTGCCCCGAGCCCTGCTACGACCGCTTGGCCGACCTTGCCGACCCCGAGGACTGGGGTCCCGGCAACCGCATCCTCAAAAACTACCTGTCGTTTTCGTTTAGCCGCGCGGTGTTTTTGACCGAGCGCGACGTGGACCAGACCGCGCCGTCCAACCTGCCGCTGGTGTTCGACGACGACCGCTGCCTGTTCAACACCGGCCTGTACACGCGCCGTTACGAGACCATCTACGGCCTGTTTGAGCCCAACACCAAGCCCGACGCGCGCCAGCGCTGGTTTTTAAAGGGTTTCTTTAAGGAAAGCGACCCCATGTTGGTCTCGTTTGAGTACCTGCCGTGTCGCGTGCGCTTTGCCGAGGACCCCTCCGAGCTGGTCTTTGACTACCGCCTGCCCATCCGCTCCAACATCGACCACATTCTGGGCGACGAGGAGAACCTGACGCGCATTCCCGCCAGCCTGATGGGGGAGGGCAACTCGCTGCTGCTGCGCCGCGCCTTTGAGGGCGCCGTCGTCGAGGCCGCCCGCCGCGCCGCAGCCAACTACACGCTCGCGGTGCCGCAGTTCTACGGCGGCCGAATCCAGCTGCTCCTGCCGCTGTGCCTGACCGGCGACAAGCCCGAGCTGGCGCTGACCATCCAGCGCGAGGACGGCTTTTACGCCGCGCGCACCTGCCTCACACTCGATATGGCCTACAACAACGCGCGGCTCATTTGCCGCCCCGAGACTTCGTGGATTAAGCGATAAATGGCTGTTTAGCTGCGGGTTTGTCGTGTGCCCTGATTGCGGTGGCGCGCTATACGCCCACGAATTTAAAATCGGGGGCAAAAAGTTCTTGGTAAACCACGCGCGGCTATGATAGTATCTCTTTTGCCGAAAGGCGACGGGCGATTGGCTCAGGGGTAGAGCATATCCTTCACACGGATGGGGTCACAAGTTCGAATCTTGTATCGCCCACCATCAAAAGCACAAGCCAGAGGTGTTGAGCCTCTGGCCTTTTTCTTTTTGACACAAAGGGTGACACAAAAACTGACACCAAATTTTTGATTTTTATTAAAATGGGGTCCCGTTTTTTATTGATCATGTCCCCTTCACGAATCCTACATATTGAATATAATTTCCGTTCGTTGACTAACTTTAAGTGACGTCATTGACCATTTCGAAGAAAGATCACGCGCTCTTTCAATGAATTCTTTGCATGAGTCATACGCAATTGTGGAGACAGAGACCACTGGCACACAGTTCGTATCAGCACATTCACGCCTCGTGACAACCTTTCAACACATCCCATCCATTTTTTGGTCAGTGTTTGGTCAGCTTCCGGTACTTACCCGCATGATGCCCCGGTAGATAATCGGTGATGTCCGCAATCCGCGCGGCCTATGGCCGATACCAGGGGAGGCGCAAATGGACGAAATCGTCTGCGCAAACACCGCATTCCGCTACTGGCGCTGCCCGCCGCAGGTGCGCGATCTCTACCCGCGCCTGCCCAACTCCGAAGACGGCTGGCGAGCCCTATCCCAAGCCCCTTTCGTAAACGACGTCCTCAAAACCCCGATTATTTCTGTTGCTCCACCAGGCTGTTGTAACCACCATTCGGGTTTGCGCTCCACTATTCGCTGGGAAGGGGTATCGGATGCCGGCGCAACAATCGACACTCATTTAGGCTTTAGTGTCACCAATCCGCTTAACACGTTATTTACTATGACACGCTTTGTGTCCCAAATAGATCTCGTACTGGCCATGTACGAACTTTGCGGCTGGTTTTCTGTTTTCGAGCCGATCCCCGCTGTCGAAATGCAGTTAAAAATTGCGGAAGAGGAGAATCGCAATTCCAGCACGCAGGATCTGTTCGAACTTGGAGAGGGCGAAGACGAGGTCCCTTGGAAACGAGTTTATGCCCGCGCAACCGTAAAGGCCCCAGATAATGAAGGCCAATCGAATAAGCGTGAGAACGGAAGAGAGATTACAAAACTCAAAGGTACTTCTCTTTGGATGAGAAAGCCGCTCATCGAACTGAGCGACCTGCATCGATTCGCCGATAAGGTCAAAAGTCAAATGTGGGGAAAGCAGTTTTATGTTGCCGCTCAGCAGGTTATCGGCATCGCTGCATCTCCACTCGAGGTCGCGGGGGTCCTGCTTCTAAGTCGTTCTCGACGTCTAGGTGGTTCAGGATTCAAATACGTGTATCTCAACGATTTAACCCCTCTATCCGAGGCGGCCCAAAGCATCGCAGGTCAAAAGGTTTGCTACGGCGACATTGTGATTGTAAACCCAATCCTAATGAAGGCAGTAATTATCGAGATCCAAGGTGAAGTCATCCATGGATCAGGCGCGGTACTTGACCACGATGCAGAGCGCATGACTGCGCTCCAGAGTATGGGTTTCGACGTGTTTCTGGTAACCCACGATATGCTTAACGACAAAAAGCAGCTAGACACCATAGTCAAAAGCATCTGCAGTCGTTTGGGGATTCGATATCAAGCCAAATCCGAGGCAATGAAGCGCGTCGAGACGCGACTGCGAGCAAATGTTTTGTGCAACTGGTTGGAAATCGGGAATTAGCCGGCAACGAGATACTAGAACAACCTTGTTTGCCTGCCAGTGAATTAGTGTCATTTCAAAACTATGTCGGATTACGGGGCTGGACCCGGACAGGCCGTCCATACCCTTCATTTCACGGAATTCGCAAGTCGTCTACCTGCGGTTTTGATTTTACCGATTGCGGCATGCTCGGGGGTTCCCGGCCCAGCCCCGTAAACCGGCATGGTTTTGAGATCGCCGGGTCGGCGGGGGCGCGATTGGCCCCGATAATGGGCCCGGCGCCGGCAGGATGGCCGTTGGGCGGATGACGGCCCGCGCCGCGGAAGCGAAAAACGGCGGTCCGCGGGACTCGAGATGTCCCATGTGTTTCGTCAAGAGGATTTGAGCAAAAAGAGCATCGGAAATTGAGCAGCCTGAGCATCGGAAGCGCGCACGCTTTTTGAGCGGCTAGCCCTCCTGCATGAGGGCATGGCGGACGCGGTAGGACTC